>Ga0207713_1002162_pt1 | contig 14591 bp, 10 predicted proteins | sample KBSS64metaG_FD_184404 | JGI IMG/M metagenome (GOLD analysis project Ga0207713, IMG submission 184404) | Switchgrass rhizosphere microbial communities from Kellogg Biological Station, Michigan, USA - KBS S6-4 metaG (SPAdes) (version 2) | ecosystem: Host-associated > Plants > Roots > Rhizosphere >...
TGGGCGGTACGCAGTTTTTCGCTACGGCCGCGCAGCCATTCCAGGGTCAGCAGCAGGATCACCGAGAAGGCAATCAGCAACGTCGCCGCCGCCGCGATGGTCGGGCTGAGGTTTTCGCGGATACCGCTGAACATCTGCCGTGGCAATGTCGCTTGTTCAGGACCGGCGAGGAACAGCGTCACCACCACTTCATCGAACGAAGTGGCGAAGGCAAACAGTGCACCGGAGATCACGCCAGGCGCAATCAGCGGCAACGTCACCCGACGGAACGCCGTCAGTGGCGAAGCACCCAGGCTCGCAGCGGCGCGCACCAGGTTTTGGTTAAACCCCTGCAAGGTCGCCGACACCGTGATGATCACAAACGGCACACCCAACACCGCATGCACAACAATCAGCGAGGTATAGCTGTTACCAAATCCCAGTGGAGCAAAGGTCAGGTAACTGGCCACGCCGATAATCACCACCGGTACCACCATCGGCGAAATCACCAGCGCCATCACCAACGGCTTGCCAGGGAAGTCGCCCCGCGTCAGGCCGATGGCCGCCAGCGTACCGAAGATCATCGCCAACACAGTCGCCGCCGGAGCAACGATGATGCTGTTCTTCAGCGAACGCATCCATTCGGCCGAAGCGAAGAAGTCCTGGTACCAGTGCAACGAAAAGCCTTGCAGCGGGTACACCAGAAAACTCCCGGAGTTGAACGACAGCGGAATGATCACCAGTACCGGCAGAATCAGGAACAACAAGACCAGCCCGCAGAGAATGCGCAAGCTGTAGAACCACACCCGCTCAATGGGCGACATATAAGGACTCAGCATTTCGTTCTCCCCTTAGCTCAGGCGCAGGCGACTGGCGCCCACCAGCCAGCTGTAAATCAGATAAAGCACCACGGTCGCCAACAGCAGCAGCCCACCGAGTGCGGTCGCCATGCCCCAGTTGATGCTGGTGTTGGTGTAGAAGGCGACGAAGTAACTGACCATCTGATCGTTCGGACTGCCCAGCAAGGCCGGGGTGATGTAGTAGCCGATGGCGAGGATGAACACCAACAGGCAACCGGCGCCGACACCGGCATAGGTCTGCGGGAAGTACACCCGCCAGAAACTGGCGAACGGGTGGCAGCCGAGGGAAATCGCGGCGCGCATGTAGGTCGGCGAAATGCCTTTCATCACGCTGTAGATCGGCAGAATCATGAACGGCAGCAGGATGTGCACCATGGAGATGTAAACCCCGGTGCGGTTGAACACCAGCTCCAGCGGTTTATCGATGATGCCCATCGCCATCAGGCCGCTGTTGATCAAGCCACCTGATTGCAGCAACACGATCCACGCGGCGACCCGCACCAGGATCGAGGTCCAGAACGGCAGCAGCACCAGAATCATTAGCAGGTTGCTTTGCCGCGACGGCAAGTTCGCCAGCAGGTAGGCCAACGGATACGCCAGCAGCAGACAGATCACGGTGATGATCAGCCCCATCCAGAAGGTCCGGGCGAAGATGTCGAGGTAGATCGCCTGATCGGGCGTGGCCGGGGCGATTTCGCCGAGGTCGTCGATACGGTGATCGACTGCCGCCAGCAAGTAATAAGGGGTGATGTTGCTGGTGTTGCGGCGCACGGCTTGCCAGTAGGCCGGGTCGCCCCAGCGTTCGTCGAGACCTTCCAGCGCTTCTTTATAGGAGGTCGGTTCGGTGGCGAACGGTAAGGCACGTGCGGTTTTGGTCAGCAGGCTGCGGTAGCCGGCCAACTCCATGTTCAAGCGCTTGGACAGGTCGCCCAGGGTCTGATTCTTGCGGGCTTCAGCGAGGTCTTCGCTGGCGGCCTTGTAAACCGGTTCAGCGGGCAGGCCTCGGCCATCCCAACTGGCGATAGCCGCCACAGTGCGCGGCATGCCGCCGACCACTTCCGGGTTACCGACACTTTTGTAGAGCAGCGCCACGATGGGCACCAGGAACACCAGCAACAGAAACAGCACCAACGGCGCGATCAAGGCTTGTGCTTTCCAGCGGTTGATCCGCTCGGCGTGCTTGAGCCGCTGCTTCAAGGTGGGGTCGGTGCCCGCGTTCAGGGGAATGGCGGTGGCCATGGCGTACTCCGGAGATCTTTGATCGTTACAGAGGTGACAAACGCCGCCTCGAACTTTTGGTACTGATCGTTCCCACGCTCTGCGTGGGAACGCATCCAGTGACGCTCTGCGTCACAGGGACGCTGAGCGTCCCGGGCGGCATTCCCACGCAGAGCGTGGGAACGATCATCCGGTGAACCGTCGTCCCGCGTGACTTGCTTACTTCGCAGCCCAGGAATTGAAGCGCTGTTCCAGTTGCTCACCGTTGTCAGCCCAGAAGCTGACGTCGATCTGCACCTGGTTGGCGATGTTTTCCGGGGTGGTCGGCATGTCTTTGAGGACATCCTTGGCCAGCAGCGGTACGGCTTGAATGTTGGCCGGGCCGTAAGCGATGTTTTCCGAGTAGGTCTTCTGCTGCTGCGGCGCTACGGAGAACGCGATGAATTTCTTCGCCGCTTCAGCGCGTGCTTTATCCAGACCTTTCGGGATGGCCCATGCGTCGAAGTCGTAGATACCGCCGTTCCACACGACTTTCAGGTTGCTTTCTTTCTGCACGGCAGCGATCCGGCCGTTGTAGGCCGAGCTCATGACCACGTCGCCGGAAGCGAGGTACTGCGGCGGTTGCGCGCCGGCTTCCCACCACTGGATGCTTGGTTTGAGCTCATCGAGCTTCTTGAACGCGCGGTCCTGACCGTCCTTGCCGGCCAGTACTTTGTAGACGTCTTTCGGCGCAACGCCGTCGGCCATCAGAGCGAATTCCAGGGTGTACTTGGCGCCTTTACGCAGGCCACGTTTGCCCGGGAATTTCTTGGTGTCCCAGAAATCCACCCAGCTGGTCGGTGCAGATTTCAGCTTGTCGGCGTTGTAGGCCAGCACGGTCGACCACACGAAGAAGCCCACGCCGCATGGCTGGATGGCGCCTTTGACGTAGTCTTCGGACTTGCCGAACAATTTAGGATCAAGCTGCTCGAACATGTCTTCGTCGCAACCACGGGACAGTTCTGGCGATTCAACTTCTACCAGGTCCCAGGACACGCTCTTGGTGTCGACCATGGCTTTGACCTTGGCCATTTCGCCGTTGTACTCGCCCGCCACGATCTTGCCGTTACCTGCCGCTTCCCACGGTGCGTAGAAGGCTTTGACCTGCGCCGCCTTGTTCGCCCCGCCAAAGGACACCACGGTCAGGTCCGGGCCCGCCGCCATTGCGTGTGCCGCGCCGATCATGCCCATGACCAAAGCGGTGAATTTCAGGGATCTCAACATTTATTGTTCTCTCCACGTGCAGGGTTGGTGTTGTTGAAGCAGGGGGGCGATCAATGCGCCTCTAGAAGTGGGTCGAGCGCGCGAACGTGTTCGACCTGCCAGCCAAGCGGTACTACGTCGCCGACGGCCAGCGCGGGATCGAGCTCGGCAATCGGTTGTTTCACAAAGAAATCGGTCTTGCCGCAGACTTCCAGGCGAACCCGGACGTGGTCGCCCAGGTAGATGAATTCCTCCACCCGCCCTGAGAAGCGGTTGACGCATTGATCGCTAGCGCCGTTGAGGCTAATGCGCTCGGGGCGAATCGACAGCGTGACCGGTTCACCGGTCTTGCCGACGTTGACCGCCAGGGCTTCAACCTTTTCACCGCGTCCCAACTCAACCACGCAGCGGTCGCCGGTGTGGCTGTGCAAGCGGCCGTTGAGGCGGTTGTTCTCGCCGATGAAGTTGGCGACGAAGGTGTTTTTCGGCTCTTCGTAGAGGGTGCGCGGCGGCGCGATCTGCTGGATTTCGCCCTGGTGGAACACGGCCACACGATCGGACATGGTCAGGGCTTCGCCCTGGTCGTGGGTCACGTAGACCACGGTCACGCCGAGGCGCTGGTGCAGGTGCTTGATTTCCATCTGCATGTGTTCGCGCAGTTGTTTGTCCAGTGCGCCGAGGGGTTCGTCCATCAGCACCAGTTGCGGTTCGAACACCAAGGCGCGGGCCAAAGCCACACGCTGTTGCTGACCGCCGGACAGTTGCGCCGGATAACGCTGGGCGAAGGTGTCGAGCTGAACCATGCTCAGGACTTTTTTGACCTTGTCGCTAACGTCGCTCTTGTTCAAGCCGCGCACGGTCAACGGGAACGCCAGGTTCTCGGCGACCGTCATGTGCGGGAACAACGCGTAGTTCTGGAACACCATGCCGATGTCGCGTTTGTGCGGCGGCACGTTGTTGATGGAACGCCCGGCCAGCTGGATTTCGCCTGCGGTCGGTGTTTCGAAACCGGCGAGCATCATCAGGCTGGTGGTCTTGCCGGAGCCGGACGGCCCGAGCAAGGTGAGGAATTCGCCTTTGCGAATCTCCAGGTTGAGGTCTTTGACGATCAGGTTCTCGCCGTCGTAGCTTTTTTGCACTCCACGAAAGCTGACCAGAATATCGCTGGCCCCTGCGTTTGAATCGACCTGGCTCATACCCACACCTTTGTTGTGATGACTGCTGTGGACTAAGCCTAGTGGACGCTGCTGACCACGCAAATCGGGGCGCAGGAGAGAATGGCCTCAGCAGGATGGAAGGTTGAGTGTAGGGATTGCCCTACAAGGATGGCGCGTTTTGGCAAACACAGCGGCAAGCTGTCAGCTACAAGCCGCAAGGACAGGCAAAAGCGGATTTGCGGGGTGTCGCAAATGGATATGCCACTACTATCCCTGTGGGAGCGGGCTTGCTCGCGAAAGCGGTTGGTCAGGCAATATTGATTTCGACTGACACGCCCCCTTCGCGAGCAAGCTCGCTCCCACAATGGGCCGGTGGCGGGATTTAGAGCAGTTTGTGCTCCATGGCGTACTTCACCAGTTCCGCCAGGGAGGTGATGTTGAGTTTCTGCATCAGCCGCGCCTTGTGGGTGCTGATGGTTTTGCTGCTCAAGGCCAGTTGCTGGGCGATGTCGTTGACGTTGGCGCCCTGGGCCAGGCGTTCGAACACCGAGAATTCGCGTTCGGACAACAACGAGTGCAACGGCCGCGAATCGGTCAGGCCGACTTCGAAGACCATGCGGTCGGCCAGGTCCGGGTCGATGTAGCGCCCGCCCGCCGCGACCTTGCGGATCGCCGTCAGCAGCAGCGCCGGATCGCTGTCCTTGGTCGCATAACCCGCAGCGCCGACCTTCAACGCACGGGCGGCCATTTGCGCTTCGTCATGCATCGACAACACCAGAATCGCCGGAGGATTGTTCAGCGCACGAATCCGCGGAATCGCCTCCAGGCCGTTAACCCCAGGCATGGAGATGTCCAGCAAGACCACTTCACAGGGAACATGGCGCAACGTCTCGAGCAACTGCTCGCCATTGCTCGCCTCCCCTACCACCAGCAAATCCTTGGCCAGGCCGATCAATTGCTTGATGCCTTCGCGGACGATGGTGTGGTCTTCGGCTACCAGTACACGGATCACGTTCTTCTCCAGATTCAAGATCATTCGCGAGCAAGCCCGCTCCCACAGTGATTGGGGAGAGCCAAAGATTTCTGCACTTACACAACTCCCTGTGGGAGCGGGCTTGCTCGCGAAGGCGTCTGCCCAAACAACTCAAAACCCTCAGGCCTCATCCAGCGGCACTCGCACGCTCAGGGTCGTGCCTTCACCCGGTTCACTCTCAAGCGACAACTGCCCGCCCATGATCAACACTCGCTCGCGCATGCCGACCACCCCGAAGGAGGTTGACCTACCGGTAGCGGGGACAAATCCTACGCCATCATCGCTGACGGTCAGACACAACTCGTCGCCTTCCAGCGCCAATGTCAGTTCGACAGTATGCGCCTGGGCATGGCGCATGACATTGGTCAGCGCTTCCTGAAGGATCCGGAACAGGCCAATCGCCTTGGCATCACTGAGCACCGGCAGGTTCTCCGGCACCTGCACCAGACACGGAATCTGCGTGCGCGCCTCGAATCGGCGAGCCTGCCACTCGATGGCCGAGGCGATCCCGGCGTCGAGAATCGGTGGCCGCAGTGCCGTGGCTACATCGCGAACCAGTTGGAACAGCTGCGCTATCAGTCGCTTCATGCTGTTCAAGCGTTCGTTCAAACCGGGATCGAGCTGCGCGTAGGCCAGTTCGCACATGGAGGTTTCCAGTTTGAGCACGGTCAACATCTGACCGAGTTCGTCGTGTACTTCCCGGGCGATGCGGGCTTTTTCCTCTTCCCGCACACTCTCCAGGTGCGCGGACAATTCACGCAACTGTTCGCGAGAACTGGCCAGTTCCAGTTCGATGCGCTTGCTCTCGCTGATGTCCCAGACGATCCCGTCCCAGACATAGGCGCCGTCTTCGAGTCGGCGGGTGATGGCCTTGATTTCGGCCCAGCGCTGTTCGCCCGAACGGGTGAGAATCCGTCCCTGCCACGACCAGTCACTGTCGGTGTCCAGCGCATGGTCCTGGGTTTGGTGATAACTGGCCTTGTCGTCGGGATGCACCAGACTGCGCAGGCCTTTGTCGCGATGGGCCAGGGTGGCCGGCGAGTAACCGACCAGGCTCTCGCTGCCTTCACTGATGTAGGCAAAATCGATCTGCCCCGTCACCGGCGCCCGTTCCAGACGAAAGACCAGTCCTGGAACGTTGGCGGCGATCCCTTGCAGACGCGCCTCGCTTTCCTGCAACGCAGCCAATGCACGACGGCGCTCGGTGACGTCGTTGAGGTAAACCACCAGGTATTCACTGTCGCGAAACCGCAAAAAGCTCAGCGAAACGTCCACCGGCAGGTTGCTGCCATCCGCCCGTATGCAGTTGGTTTCAAAACTTTGCGGGCCGTCCTCACTGGCCCGGGCGCGTTTCCACAGGTTCAGCCAGCGATCCATGTGCAAGCCGGGCTCGAAGTCGATCAGCGGCCGATCAATGATCCCGCCCGCCGGATAACCCAGCATGGTTTCGGCCGCGCGATTGGCGTAGCGCACATGGCTGTCCCAGTTGACCCAAAGGATGCCGACAGTGCTCTGGTCGATGGAAAACTGAGTGAGGCGCAAGGCTTCTTCACTGGCGGCACGCAGGGCAATGTCTTCGCGCGCGGCCCGCAAACGATGCTCAAGACTGTGCTGTTGCCGACGCTGCCAGAACACGATGGCCATGCTGCTCAGCATCAGCACCGCCAACAACAGACAGAGGTTTTGCCAGAAACCCGGGGACTCGGTCAGGCGCGGGTATTTGGGTTGCAGCCATTGGTTGTGCAGCTGCTCCAGGTCCTTGGCCGGGATCGCCCGCAGCGCGCTTTCAACGATGCCGGCCAGTTCCGGCCAATCCCGGCGCGTGGCCACCCGCAACAGTTGCGGCAAGCCGATATCACCGACCACCACCAGCCCGGCGAACTCAGGTTCGGCGGACAAACGCCCCAACTGCGCTTCGTCGACCACGGCGTAACTGGCCTGCTGACTCAATAACAGTTGCAGTGCCTGGCGTTCGATCGGTACGCCTTGAAGATTCAGGTGCGGGTAATTGCTGCGCAGGTAATCGGCGGTGGCGCCGGGCATGCGCACGGCGACGCGGGTCTGGCTGTCGAGTTTTTCCAGCTCGACCACGCCGGTGCTTTTCTGGTCGCTGACCACCAGTTGCGGCACCCGCATATACGGGTCGGAAAACTGCCAGAGCCGCAGGCCACCGGGGGTTTGGGTCAGCCCCGGAGCGATGTCGATGTCACCCTCGCGCGCGGCGGCTTCCAGTTGCTCCAGGTCGGGAAAGTTGCGCCAGCTCAGCTCGACTTTGAGCGCCTTGGCCAGCCACTTCATCAGCTCGACATTGACCCCGGACAAACGCTGCAAGCGGCGATCGTATTGGGCGTAGGGCACCTGCAACACCAGTCCCACGCGCAATTCGCCATGCTGCGCCAGCCATTGCTGCTGGTCCGCGGACAATTGCGCGACGTGCACCGGTGGCGCGGGAGCCGCCCAGCCCATCAAGGGAAACCACAAACAGCCGATAACCCACAGGCAGCGAAAACGCATCATCGAAATCTCACACACTGACAAATACTGACCAACCCATTAGGCTGCCGGAATAACTTCTGGCCTGGAATATCCGATGCCCCCTGTCTACCGCCTGGCACTGCCAGCATTGTGCCTGTCGCTGATCCTGCCTTGCGCCTTTTCTGTCGAGGCCGCTGACCCGGCGCCTGCCACTACGGAAACACCCGCCGAAGAAAAACCGGTCGAGCGCCAGCCGCTGCTTGAGCGTAGTCAGGAAGAAGCGTCTGCACTTGAGCGACAGATCCCGGCTCAGGAACAGCAGCAACTGCAAGCGGGCAGCGACACGTTTCTGGCCTTGTGGAAACCGGCCAATACCGCCGACCCCAAAGGCGCGGTGATTATCATCCCGGGCGCCGGCGAAACCGTTGACTGGCCGCAAGCAATCGGTCCATTGCGACGTAAATTGCCGGACGCCGAGTGGAGCAGCCTGAGTATCACCTTGCCGGACCTGCAAAGCGATGCCATTGCGCCGCGTATCGTAGAAATCGCACCTACACCAAAAGCCGCTGACACCGGCAGCAAAAACTCGACCACTGCCGCGCCCATCGAACAAGCGGCAGGCGGTGAAGCGGAGGTGGCGGACAAGGCGATCGCCGAAACCACCGAGGAACAGGCCAAAGCCGACGCCGAACGAATCTTCGCCCGCATCGACGCCGCGATCGCCTACGCCGAACAGCAAAGCGCTCGCCGCATTGTCGTGCTGGGGCATGGCACTGGCGCTTACTGGGCCGCGCGCTATTTGAGCGAGAAGCAGCCCTCGCAAGTGGAAAAGTTTGTGATGGTCGCCGCTCAGATGCCGGTGAAAGCCAAACCGGAGCTGGCCGAACTGACACCGACCCTGAAGCTGCCCACTGCAGACATTTTCTATATGGACAAGCCGCTGGATCGCAACCTGGCGCTGGAGCGTTTGCAAGCCAGCAAACGCTTGAAGACTTCGGGGTTCAGTCAGGTCTCGCTCAAGGCTTTGCCGGGTAATTCCAAGGCTGAGCAAGAACAGCTGTTCCGGCGGGTGCGAGGCTGGTTGAATCCACAGAACGCGGTCAACTGATAGACCGCGTCGCCCCCTTCGCGAGCAAGCCCGCTCCCACATTTGACCGGTATACACAGGACAAATGTGGGAGCGGGCTTGCTCGCGAAGGGAGCGTACAAACACTACAAATCTGTTGCCCTAACGAAAATTCCGCCGCGCGCGAATCAATGTGTAGGCGCTATGCAGTTCGCGAGTCTTGTCAGTGGCTTCGCGCACCTGCAGCGCCGTCGCACCGCTGCCGGCGATCTTGTCCGGGTGATGGCGACTCAGCAGGCGTCGATAAGCACGCTTGATCTGCGCCGGCTCGGTGGTCGCCGAAACGCCCAAAAGCCGCAGAGCATCTTGATAGGTCAGCGCGGTGCTGGCCTGTGCAAACTTGTGCTGCTCGTAATCGGCTGCCAGAGCCTGCACCTGTTGTGACGTCCAGCCCAGCCATTTACCCCACTGCCTGATCAGCTCTCGTTCAGCACTGCCGGCGCGGCCATCCGCCCAGATCATCCGCCAACAGGCGCGCAAGACGCCTTCGGCCGCATGAGGCTGAGCGCTCAAGCGGCGCAAATACCCACGCAACCGGTCATTTCCCGACTTGCCGCGATTGAACGCGGCAATGGCCCGGAGCTGGGCCGACTCGGTCATGTCCAGAGAACGCATTTCCTGACGGGCCTGCTGGATATGGCCCTCGACCACCCTTCCATCGCTCTTGGCCAGGCGTCCCAACAACACAAACAGCAATTCATCGTTGCGCAGCACCGGGCGGCCACCGAGCTTTTCTCGCAAGTGCGCCCAGCTCTGTATATGCAAGTGCCGATCCAGCACCTGCCCCAACAAGGCGCCAAGCATGGCCCCCGGAATGCTGGCAATGTAAAAGCCCGCTCCGGCTCCAATCAGAGTCCCTGGCCACAACATGTCAGCGTCTCGCTTCTAACAGGGTTTCGACTTCAGCCAGACGCTCGTGAGTGCCAACATCCACCCAATGTCCCTTCAAGTGCTCGCCGGTGACTTGTCCATCGGCCATGGCCTTGCGCAGCAGCGGTGCAAGCTTGAAGGCGCCGGCGGAGCAACCGTCGAACAGCTGCGGGTGCAGGACCGCGATGCCGCTGTAGGTCAGGGTTGCAATGCCCGGTTGAGCGTCGCGTACTTGCCCGTCGATCAGGCTGAAATCGCCAGTCGGATGATGGGCAGGGTTGTCCGCCAACACCAGATGCGCCAGCCCGGTGATGGGGTGGTGCAACATGCTGAAGTCGTAGTCGGTCCAGATGTCACCGTTGACCACCATAAAGGCCTCGTCACCCAGCAACGGCAGCGCGCGAAAAATCCCGCCTCCGGTTTCCAGTGGCTCACCTTCCGGCGAGTACTGAATACGTACGCCGTATTGCGAGCCATCACCGAGGTAGTTTTCGATCAACTGGCCGAGCCAGGCATGGTTGATCACCACCTCGGTAAACCCCGCCACCGCCAAGGCTTTCAAGTGATACTCGATCAACGGTATACCGCCCGCGCGAACCAGCGGTTTCGGCGTGGTCAGGGTCAGCGGGCGCATGCGCTCGCCTTTCCCTGCGGCCAGAATCATTGCCTTCATGCATTCACTCCAGCACGTAGACTCAGCAGCAACACATCCAGCTCGGCCAGTTCAGGACGGCGGGCGATCACGGCGTCTATATAAGCAAAGAAGCGTGGCACATCGCCGAGATAGCGAGGCTTGCCGTCACGGTGACAGATGCGGGCAAAGATGCCGATCACTTTCAAGTGCCGCTGCACGCCCATCAGGTCACTGGCACGCAGGAAATCTTCGAAGTCGGGCTGAACCGGGATTCCGAGATCGCCCGCTTGCTGCCAGTAAGCTTGCAGCCAGCCGCGCACACGCTCCTCGGGCCAGCTGAGGAACGCATCCTTGAACAGGCAGGTAACATCGTAGGTCACGGGACCATAGACTGCGTCCTGGAAATCCAGCACGCCAGGATTTGGCTCGCTGAGCATCAGGTTGCGTGGCATGTAATCGCGGTGCACCAGCACTTTGGGCTGGGCCAGTGCGCTGTCGATCAATAGCTCAGTTACGTTCTGCCAGAGTATTTGCTGCGCCGAGTCGAACTCGATGCCCAACTCGCGCTTCACGTACCACTCAGGGAACAACTCCAGCTCACGGCGCAGCAGCGCCACGTCATAACTTGGCAGCGGTGCAACCATCGGCAACTGCTGAAAAGCCAGCAGTGCTTGCAGGGCATCCTCGAACAAATCGTCGGCATTTTCGCTGTCGATCACGTCAAGGTAAGTCTTGTTGCCCAGGTCATTGAGCAAAAGAAAACCACGTTCGAGGTCTTCAGCATAAATTTTCGGAACATTTATTCCGGATTTCGCCAGCAAAAAAGCGATATCCACGAAGGGTTTACAGTTTTCCTGGGGCGGTGGCGCGTCCATCACGACGAAGCTTCTGCCCTCGCCTTCCCAGCGAAAATAACGTCGAAAACTCGCATCGCTACTGGCCGCGGTCAACGTGGCCGGGGGTACGACACCCCAATTCTGCTCTGCAAAGAGGACAGCCAATTGCTCATCGAGCCAAACTTTCAGGTGTTGCAAACGTACATCTTGGTCAGGCATTGCAAGGGTCTCCGACGGCGCTAGCCGTCAAGCGGGTCATGCTTTATTATCCAGCATCTTTTTCAGACCATCGAGAGGCGTGCGGCCCACACCGCGGGCAGATGGCACGCAGGAAGCCCGGACTAATAAGATGGCATTGAAATCCCCCGCGTTTCGTAAAAAATTTCCGTTGTTGGTTACCGGCAGTCTGCTGGCCCTGCAACCTCTAGCCACTTCGTTCGTGGTCGCCGCGGAACAGTATGACTGCTCAGTCTCTGCTTCGGGTGCCTGGAACTGTGCGCCAAAATCTCCAGCAGCTGCGCTGCCACCTCGCCCCGTCCATGACGGCAGTGCGGCGGCAAGCACCAGCGGCGAGACTCCGGCTGACAGCGGTTTAAGTCAAGACACCGGTGCCAAGCCTGTGCTGGTGACCGAATCCAAGGGCCGTGGCCTGAAGTCGCGTAGCGAAGACTACAGTCACCTCGACTGGGTTCCGCGCGAGAAGCTCACTGCAGCGCAATTGGCCGAAACAGGTCCTTACTGCTCTGGTTCCTATATCGAACCCATTCGTCCTGGCATGAATGACAAGACGAATAAAAGTGACGCTCCGACCTTTCTCGGCGCCAAAGCCTCTCGCTATAAGCAGGATGAGCAGGTCGCGACCCTCGCGGGCGACGTGGTCATGCGCCAGGGCAGCATGCAGGTCGAAGCCGACGAAGCGAACCTGTACCAGGCCGAGAGCCGTGGCGAACTGAGCGGCAACGTCCGTGTTCGCGACAACGGCGCACTGATCGTTGGCGACCACGCCGACGTACAGCTCGACACCGGTGAAGCCAAGGTCGACAACGCCGAATACGTGATGCATAAATCCCGTATCCGCGGTAATGCGCTGTACGCCAAACGTGCCGAGAACGCGATCATCCGCCTCAAGGATGGTACGTACACCACGTGCGAACCGAACAGCAACGCCTGGCAGCTCAAGGGCAACAACATCACCTTGAACCCGGCCACCGGTTTCGGTACCGCGACCAACGTGACACTGCGGGTCAAGGACATTCCGGTTCTGTACACGCCGTACATCTATTTCCCGATCGATGACCGTCGCCAGTCCGGCTTCCTGCCGCCGACCATCGGCACCGGCAGCGATACCGGCTTCATGCTGGTCACCCCGTATTACTTCAACCTGGCACCGAACTACGATGCCACGTTGTACCCGCGCTACATGAGCAAGCACGGGCTGTTGATGGAAGGCGAATTCCGTTACCTGACCCCGTCCAGCGAAGGTCAGTTCGGCGCTGCGTACCTCAACGACGAAGACACCGATCGCAGTGGTCAGACCGATTACCAAAAAAACCGCTACATGTATAACTGGCAACACAAGGGCGGTCTCGACTCGCGCGTTCTGACTCAAGTCGATTACACCAAGCTCAGTGATCCGTATTACTTCCAGGATCTGCAAACCGACCAGATCGGGGTTAAAAGCTCTGATTATGTGAACCAGCAGGGGTCTGTCACCTATCGTGGCGACAGCTACACCGCTCGTGTGAACGCCCAGGCTTATCAGCTCGCAACCGTTTCGGACATCACGCCGTATGACCGCTTGCCGCAGATCACTTTCGTGGGTCAGTTGCCGACTCACCCTGGCGGCCTGAATTTTGACTACGAGACAGAAGTCGTACGCTTCGACCGTGATTTGAAGAACGGTAACTTCGTAAACGAAGATGGCACTGTTGAACCGCGCCTTGATAACAACGTTACGGGACTGGCACGTGCCAACGGCGACCGCTTGAATCTCAAGCCAGGTGTCAGCCTGCCGATGGACTGGACTTATGGCTTCCTGAAGCCATCGCTCAAGTACCAGTACACCCAGTACCAACTGGACCTGGACGGTACCGGCAAAAGCCAGATTGACGCGCAAACCGCGGAGCAGCAAAAGCTCAACGGCACCTTCAGCAGCAACCAGAACCGTGGCGTGCCGATTGCAAGCATCGACAGCGGCCTGTACTTCGATCGCAACACCCAATGGTTCGGCAAGAATTATCGCCAGACCCTCGAACCGCGCCTGTTCTACCTGTACGTACCTGAAACGGATCAGGAAGACATTCCGGTCTTCGACACCAGCGAATACACCTTCAACTACGCGTCGCTGTTCCGTGACAACCGCTTCTCCGGCTCCGACCGCGTCGGTGACGAGAACAAACTGTCTCTGGGCATAACCAACCGCTGGATCGAAGACAATGGCTTTGAACGTCAACGCATCAGCGTCGGCCAGGCCATGTATTTCAAGGATCGTGAAGTTCAGTTGCCGGGTATCGATGCAAAAACCCGCCAGGACGCGCAGGCTAATGTCTCGCCGTATGCGCTGGAATACGAATACCGCTGGAACCGTGATTGGCGCACCACGGCCGATTACAACTGGGACCCGGACAGCCGCAGCCCTCGCTCGGGCAGCGCGATGTTCCATTACCAGCCTGAAGACAACCCGAACAAGGTCATCAACGCCGGCTATCGCTATCGTAATGACCAGGTCCGTTACGACCAGAACACCGGTAAATGGCAAGTGGGCGGTGGTGACTACGGCACCCCGGGCCAACCTGGCTACGTGAAGGACTACTACAAGATCGAGCAGCACGATTTCTCGGTGATCTGGCCGATCGTGCCGCAATGGAACGCCATCAGCCGCTGGCAGTATGACTACAACCGTAACCGTACCCTGGAAGCTTTCGGTGGTTTCGAGTACGACAACTGCTGCTGGAAACTGCGCCTGATCAACCGTTACTGGGTTTCGTATGACGAGTTCAGTCAGAACGCCCCGGAAAACGAAAAAGGCGACCACGGCGTCTTCCTACAAATCGTTCTGAAAGGTCTCGGCGGCCTCACCGGCGCCAAAGTAGAGAGCTTCCTCGACAAAGGCATCCAAGGTTATCGTGAACGTGAAGACCAAGCTTTCTGATTGTCTGCGC
>Ga0207713_1002163_pt1 | contig 14589 bp, 14 predicted proteins | sample KBSS64metaG_FD_184404 | JGI IMG/M metagenome (GOLD analysis project Ga0207713, IMG submission 184404) | Switchgrass rhizosphere microbial communities from Kellogg Biological Station, Michigan, USA - KBS S6-4 metaG (SPAdes) (version 2) | ecosystem: Host-associated > Plants > Roots > Rhizosphere >...
TGAACATCTGGTGCGCCGCCGCCGAGAGCGGCAGCGGGAATTTCGACGTGCGCGCCGTATCGAGCACGAGGCCGAGATCCTTCACGAAAATATCGACGGCGGAAAGCGGCGTGTAGTCGCCCGCCAGAATGTGCGGCACGCGGTTCTCGAACATCCACGAGTTGCCGGCGCTGTGCGTGATGACGTCGTAGAGCGCATCGGGATCGACGCCTTCGCGCAGGCCGAGCGCCATCGCTTCGGCGGCCGCGGCGATATGCACGCCCGCGAGCAGTTGATTGATGATCTTCACCTTCGAGCCCGCGCCGTGCGCGTCGCCGAGACGATAGACCTTGCCCGCAATCGCACCGAGCACGTCTTCGCACGCGGCGTAGGCGTCGGCCGGGCCGGAGGTCATCATCGTCATGTCGCCGGAATTGGCCTTGGCCGCGCCGCCGGACAGGGGCGCGTCGAGCAGCAACACGCCTTTTTCCCCGATGCGCCGGCCGAGGTCGGCGGCGAATTGCGGCGATACCGTCGCGCATGCGAGCACGACGCTGCCGGGTTTCATCGCCTCGAGCGCACCGTTCTCACCGAACAGCACAGCCTCCGTCTGCGCCGCGTTGACGACGACCGTCAGCACGACCTCGCACTTGCCGCCCAGTTCCGCCGGCGACGCGCACGCAAGGCCGCCTTCGGCCGCGAACGCATCGAGCGCGGGCTTCTTCACATCGTACGCATGGACGGCGAAGCCCGCGCGCAGCAACGAACGCGCGACGCCCATGCCCATTGCGCCCAGGCCGATGACTCCCACGTTTCTCGTCATAGCGTTTCTCTTCCCGATGAATTAGCAGATGCCCGCTTCCGCCAGGCGGCGCGCGGCGTTGATGAGATGGGTTTGGGCGGCGTTGCGCGCGGCGACCGAATCGCGCGAGCGGATCGCCTCGACGATCGCCGCGTGCTCCTCGCGCACCTGACGCATGAAGTCCTCGCGCAGCGCCTCGTTGCCGCGCGTGACGAGCGTGCCGGCTTCGAGATACTGATTCAGAAAGGTGAGGGTTTTCAGGAAGTACGGGTTGCCGGTCGCGTTCGCGATTTCGCGATGGAACGCGACGTCTTCCGCGACGCCGTCCCTGCCTTCGCGAACCGCTTCGTCGATGCGCCCGAGGGCGTCATCGATAGCGGCCAGGTGCTCGTCGGTGCGGCGCAGCGCGGCCTCGGACGCGACTTCGGCCTCGATCGCCCGGCGCAGCGCGAGAATCTGGACGACCGCGCCCGGCTCGACGGCCTGCGCGTAATCGATGCGCAACGGCCGGATGCCCGCCCGCTCCACGATGAACACACCGCTGCCCTGGCGCGGCTCGACCATGCCTTCGTTCTTCAGCCGTGAGATGGCTTCGCGGATCACGGTGCGGCTCACGCCGAATTCCTGCGCGAGCACGGCTTCGGTCGGCAGCTTGCCGGTCGTGGCGAAGCTGCCGGTCTCGATGAGCTTCTGCAATTTCTGCGCGACCGTGTCCGACAGGGCGCGCGGCGGGATCTTCTCGAACATGCGACTCGATGGAACGCGTAAAGTCATCGGGTCATCATACAAGTTTCGGGACCGGCGTTGACCGAGGAATAACCCTCGGAGGAACGCTATTGCGCGAGCGGTTCGTCGATGAGCGCGAGCGCGTCGCGTATTTCGGAGACGTCGCCGGGGCGCACGAGGCGCGCGACTTCCTTGCCGCCGAGCATGAAGACGAGCGTCGGCCAGAGCTTCACGCGAAACGAGCGGCCGAGCGGTCGGCCGCTGCCGTCTTCGATCTTCATATGCTTCACCGCGCCATGACCCTGGAACGCCTGCGCGATGAGCGGCTGCGCGGCGCGGCAGAAGCCGCACCAGTCGGTGCCGAACTCGACGACCATCGGGCCGCTCAGCGCGTCGATTTCGGCGCGCTCGGGCGCGGTCTTCGCGTATTCGATATTCATGCTCATGACGCTCGTCCTTGCTCCCTTGTGATTTCGGTGAAACTAGCAGAAAACTTGCCCACCCGCCGTAGCGAGCGGGCGCGGGAGCAGGGATATTACGATCCGACGGCGATCGCAGTCACCTCATGATTGGCGCCGCCCGTTATCGTGACCGGAATGTTCATCCGCAGCGCCATCATGAAAAGGCTGTTTCGGTTGTCGTAGTTATCCCTGTTGGGCCACATCTGGGCGCAGTATCGCGAGCCGTCGCTCGTCTGGAGCACGTAGGTGACCGCCGAACCTGGATCCTTGTCGACGATTCTCACCACCGTGCCGGTACGCGTGTCCTGCAACTTTAGAAACGCGGAATTCAGGGATGGAATCGGCGAATCACTCTTCGCAACGGCGAGGCCGGTTATGTTTCCCGAATCGTCACCCGAGAGTGTGACGGGCAGACCGTAATCCAGCGCCATCATCAGGAGATTGTTTCTATTTTCGTGAGTGACGATATTCAGTTGACCACAATATAACGCGCCCTCTCCGGTTCGAATGACGAAATTAACGTTCTCGAGATCATTCGAATCGATTATGCGGGTGAGAAAACCACCCTTGACGCCCGTGAGCGGAATGCCGCCTCGCACAAGGCCGAGGTTGACGGAACTATCAATGTTTCTCACTCGTGATCCTTTTTTCATGATTCCAAAATCGCGCGCCTCCGGATAATGGAGCGACGCGGCATGTGACTTTTTACGGGCGCCCGCTACGCGCGTCGTTTGGGTTCGATCCACCAGTCGATTCAAAAAGCGCATGACTGGGAGCGCCGACCATCGCCGCCTTCACATAACTGTTGATTCCGCCGATAACCATGACCGAGCGTCCTGATTCCAGCGCGAGCCGCAGCAGCGCATCGCGATTGCGCCGGCGCCGGACGTCCATCTGCCCGCAGTATTGCGTGCCGTCCGCCGTCTGAACGAGGTAATTCGCATACACCGACGCATCCGAGTCGATGATACGCACGACCACGCCGGCCTGCGCGCCATCGAGGGGAACCCCGGGGCAGATGAGCGATGGGATTACAGGCGAACTTCTGATTTTCATTTAAACGTCTCCTGACATGTAATTGGCCATTCAGGGAAATGGATGTTTATGCGAACAAGGCGATTATCGTTCGTTGAAAGGCTCTTCTCAGTTTTACGCTGATTGACATATATCACGCTTGGTATGTAAATTCTTAATCATGTTTTCGTACAAATTCGCGTCAACCAGTAAAAATTCAACGGCGAACAAAGTCCGCGCGCATCGCCAAAAGGCGTTGCGTGGCCATAAACAAGCTATTTAATATTACTAATGCGGTCAGGAAAACGATTAATCAGCGCCGATATTCGCGACTTGTCGCAGGCAAAATCTAGTAGCGAAAATTATGTCAGTCAATTTAGTAATTGTCATTTTTTGAGATGTCACTGACATAAAAATCCAACGCCGCCATTTCGGCGGCGCGTGAATCGTGGCAGGTAATGCTCAGGCGCGGGACATGCGAGCGCGCCGTGCCTCGTAGGCCTTCAGATGCGCATAAGCCACCGCGAGCGCCGACACACCGCTGAAAGCGGTGCGCCGCCGTGCCAGCAGATCCCCGACGATGTGGTCCGCCTCGATCGGCGCGCCGTTCTCCAGATCGCGCAGCATCGACGCGGTCATCAGCGAGCCGCGTTCCGAGAAGAACGCACGGGCGCGCGCGACGACCGCCTCGCCCGGCGCGTGCGTGTTGTCGGCGGCGATGCCGCGGCATTCGTCGAAGAGCTGGAACAGCAGCGCTTCGCCGCCCGGTGCCGCGAGAATATCGCCGATGGGTGCGCGCATCAGGCACGTTCCCGTCGCGAGCGTCGCGAGGAACACCCACTTGTCCCACATCGATTGCAGGATGTTTCCGCTTACGTCCAGATCGAAGCCCGCGCCGCCGAGTTGTGCAGCGATCGCGTCGATGCGCGTTGTGCGGCCGCCGGCGCGTTCGCCGATGGTCATCGAATGCATCTTGTTCAGGTGCAGGATCTCGCCCTCGGCGTCGAGCGTCGCGGCGATCACGCATTGGCCGCCGAGCACGTTCGCCGGATCGAAGCGGGCATCGAGCGCATCGAGATGGCCCATGCCGTTCAAAAGCGGCAGGATCGCGGTGCCGGGGCCGACCGCGGGCGCGAAGGAATCGATCGCGCCTCGCAGGTCGTAAGCCTTGCAGCTCAGCAACACGAGGTCGTAAGGCCGGTCGATGTCCTTTGCGAGCACCATCGGCGGACAGGCGAACGCGAGATCGCCCTCCGGGCTCTTCACTTTCAGGCCGCATTGCCGCAGCCGCTCGGCGCGCCGCTCGCGCACGAGGAAGGTCACGTCCCTGCCCGCATCGAGCAGCCGCGCGCCGAAATATCCGCCGATGGCCCCCGCGCCCACTATCAGAATCCGCATGTATCGCTCCTCATGGTTTGATGCACCGCTTTACGCCTGCCACACGCCATAACCCGCTTCCCGCAAACCTATCGCCAGTTCCACTTCCATGTCGCGCGCGCCGTCGTAGGGCATCGGGTTGTACATGTCGTACAGATGCGGCAGAAGCCGCAGCCCGAACTCGCGTACGAAGCGGTTCGACTGGATGCCCGCCTTGTGCTTGTCGAAGCGCACGTCGGGATCGATGCCCGTCATGCCCACATACACGAACGGCATGCCGGTCACGTAGTCCGGATTCGCGCGGCGAAAGCGCGCTTCGTTCCAGACCGTGCCGGACAGTTCGATCACATAGACGGAGTAATGATGGCTGCGCGCGCGCCGGGATGGCGGCATGTCTCGGGTGGCCTTCGCGGCGTGCTCGTTGCGGGCGTTCATTCTAAGACTGCGTGACGCAACGCGCTCGATCGTCCGGCGCGCGGCCTGCCGGATGCGGCTCGAAGTGGTAAATTCGGGGCGGTCTGCGCTCGCGCAAGATGATCGGATCGCCGCACCGCCCGTCGAGCCGCCGATCAAGACTGAGACGACCTCTCACGCGAGCGCCGCTCCCATCGACACGTTTTCATCCCGAAGCCGCGCCACGAGCCGCGTCCGCTTCGGTTATCCGGAGATCAAGCATGAGCAAACAAGCTATCGGCGTGGTGGGCCTCGCCGTCATGGGCCGCAATCTGGCCTTGAACATCGAGAGCCGCGGTCACGCCGTTTCGGTCTACAACCGCAGCCGCGCCAAAACCGACGAACTGATTGCCGAACATCCCGACAAGAAGCTCGTGCCGACCTACACGCTCGAAGAGTTCGTCGAGTCGCTCGAAAAGCCGCGCCGCATCCTGATGATGGTGAAGGCGGGTGCCGGCACCGACGAGACCATCGCTTCGCTGCGTCCGCTGCTCGAGAAGGGCGACATTCTCATCGACGGCGGCAACACGCATTTCACCGACACCATCCGCCGCAATCAGGATCTCGCGAAGTCGGGCCTGCATTTCATCGGCACGGGTGTGTCGGGCGGCGAGGAAGGCGCGCTGAAAGGCCCGTCGATCATGCCGGGCGGACAGAAAGAAGCCTACGAACTCGTCGCACCGATCCTCACCGAGATCGCGGCGAAGGCGCCGGACGGCGAGCCGTGTGTCGCCTACATGGGTCCGGACGGCGCGGGCCATTTCGTGAAGATGGTGCACAACGGCATCGAGTACGGCGACATGCAACTGATCGCCGAGAGCTATGACGTGCTCAAACGTGTCGCCGGTCTGTCGAACGAAGAACTGGGCAAGGTCTACGTCGAGTGGAATCAGGGCGAGCTGGACAGCTACCTGATCGAGATCACGTCGAAGATCTTCTCGAAGAAGGACGAGGAAACCGGCAAGGATCTCGTCGATGTGATTCTCGATCGCGCCGCGCAAAAAGGCACGGGCAAGTGGACGAGCCAGAATGCGCTCGATCTCGGCGCACCGCTGCCGTTGATCACCGAAGCGGTGTTCGCGCGCGTGCTGTCTTCGCTGAAGGATCAGCGCGTGGCGGCGAGCAAGGTTTTGAGCGGCCCGTCGCCGAAGTTCGATGGCGATCGCGCGGCGTTCGTCGAGTCGGTGCGGCGCGCGTTGTATCTGTCGAAGATCGTTTCGTATGCGCAAGGGTTTGCGCAGTTGCGTGCCGCATCGGAAGAGTACAAATGGGACCTGCATTACGGCGAGATCGCGAAGATCTTCCGCGCGGGCTGCATCATCCGCGCGCGCTTCCTGCAGAAGATCACCGACGCGTATGAGAAGAATCCGCAGCTCGCAAACCTTCTGCTCGATCCGTATTTCAGCGATATCGCCGCGAAGTATCAGGACGCATTGCGCGATGTGGTCGTCGCGGCGGTGAAGGCGGGCATTCCGGTGCCCGCGTTTTCATCGGCGATCGCCTATTTCGATGCGTATCGCTCCGAGCGGCTGCCCGCGAATCTCGTGCAGGCGCAGCGCGATTTCTTCGGTGCGCATACGTTCGAACGCGTGGACAAGGCGGGAAGTTTTCACGCGAATTGGGCGTGATTCCGTAACGATTGCGGCTCTGAGTTGAGAAACGCGGCTCTTGCGGGAGTCGCGTTTTTTCGGATGTACCAAATTAATATCGTCCGACTTATGAATGATTCACGGACGAACATGGGCCAGCGCTACCAATACGGCATGCATACGGATTTAGAGCCCGCCGAGCTGTTTTTCTTATCACAATCGATGAGATTTACAGAGAGACCGGCATAGACGATCTGTCGAGCATCGCGATGACCCTGCTGGGTCAGTTGCGTCGATCGTCTCCAGAACGATGCTGCCCTTCGACATCAAGTACAGAATTTTGCCGACGGTGACATCCTTTTGCGCGTCAAGTTCACTCGCAATCTGGGAGCCTTCGTTGCAAGGGCGATTCCGGGCGTCGGCTGGGTGCTTCTCGCCACCGATGTATCGACCATTCTGTTTCGATCGGTTCAGTCTTACAACGGTATCGTGAAACCCGAGGATCGGCTGTAAATGATTGCTCGACCGGAAGCGTGGGAGCGGCTCGTCGACTTCATAGAAGCCAAGCTGGGCAAACCGTTCCTGGGACAGAACAGCCTCGCGCCCGAGACCGATCTGTATCACGACCTCGACTTGAATCCACCGGAGATTTCAGCGTTGCTCAGCGAGTGGGGAACGAAATTCGACGTCGACATGAGCGAATTCCAGCTTGGCCACTATTACCCCTTCATTCAGTTGAGCAAGCCGGCGTTTTTCTGAACAGTACTCAAGTCCCCCTTCAGCCTCGAGGCTCGAGAAACGCTCGGCGGATGGCAGCTCACACTCGGCATGCTGGAGGAAGCGATGATTCGGGGAAAATGGGTGATCGACTAAAGCATCCGAATCAAGCAAGCGTCACCCATTCAGCATTCCTCTCGCTGCTTCTCAACACCGCATCCACGAACCTCAATCCCGCGACGCCGTCCTCGACCGTCGTAAGCCAGTCATCCCCTTGTGTAGTTCCGCTCGCGATGCACGCCGCCGCATCCGTATAAAGCTGCGCGAACGCTTCCAGATACCCTTCGGGATGCCCCGCCGGCACGCGCGTCGCATGCTGCGCTTCGGGGCTTTGCACGCGGCCACGCGTGATCCGTTCCGACGCGCCGCCGATAGTCGTGAACCACAACTCATTCGGCTTCTGCTGATCGAATGCGATGCCCGCCTTCGTCCCATACACACGCAAACGCAGCGCGTTCTCCTCGCCCGCCGCAATCTGGCTCGCCCACAACATTCCGCGTGCGCCGCCGGTATATCGGAACATCGCCTGCACGTGATCGTCCACACGGCGATTCGGCACGAATGTCGTCACCTCCGCCGACAACTCCGCCGGCCGCATGCCCGTCACGTAGTCCGCGAGCTGATACGCGTGCGTGCCGATATCGCCGAGACAACCCGCCGGACCCGCCAGCGCAGGATCGGTGCGCCACACCGCCTGGCGGTTCGCCTGCGTCTCGACGGGCAGCGAAAGCCAGTCCTGCGCATACTCCACCTGCACGACGCGAATATCGCCGAGCAGGCCGCGTCGAACCATTCCGCGCGCATGACGCACCAGCGGATAGCCCGTATAGGTATAAGTCACCGCGAACACGCGATCCTTCTCGCGCGCGAGTTTCGCGAGCGCCTCGCCTTCATCGAGCGATACTGCGAGCGGCTTGTCGCAAATCACGTGAATGCCCGCTTCGAGAAACGCCGTCGCGATCGGCGCATGCAGATGATTCGGCGTGACGATCGCCACCGCCTCGATGCCGTCCGAGCGCCCCGCCTCGACGCGCGCCATCTCGCGATAATCGTCGTAACTGCGCGCAAGCCCGATCGCCGCCGCACTCGACGCCGCACGCCGCGCATCCGACGACAACGCGCCCGCGACGAGTTCATAGCGATCATCGAGCCGCGCCGCGATGCGATGCACCGCGCCGATGAACGCGCCCTCGCCGCCGCCGACCATGCCCAGCCGCACGCGGTTCATCGCGTCTCTCCCGCCTGGTCTCCGATCCCGAGCACACCGCGCATCTGCTCGCGGCTCGCGCCGCTGCCCGCGAAGTCATCGAATGCACGCTCGGCCACGCGGATGATGTGATCTCGAATGAACACGGCGCCCTCGCGCGCGCCGTCTTCCGGATGCTTCAACGCGCATTCCCACTCGAGCACGGCCCAGCCGGGAAAATCGTATTGCGCCATCTTCGAGAAGATTGCCTTGAAGTCGATCTGGCCATCGCCCAGCGAACGGAAACGTCCCGCGCGATCGGTCCATCCCGAATAGCCACCGTACACGCCCTGCTTTCCATTCGGCCGGAACTCCGCGTCCTTCACATGAAATGCCTTGATGCGCGCGTGATAGATGTCGATGAACGCGAGGTAATCGAGTTGCTGCAGCACGAAGTGACTCGGATCGAACAGGATGTTGGCGCGCGGATGATCGTCCACCGCCGCGAGAAAGCGCTCGAACGTGACGCCGTCGTGCAAGTCCTCGCCCGGATGCAGTTCGTAGCACACGTCGATGCCCGCGCGATCGAACTCGTCGAGAATCGGGCGCCACCGTTTCGCGAGTTCCTCGAACGCGGCTTCGACGAGACCCGCCGGACGCTGCGGCCACGGATAGACATAGGGCCACGCGAGCGCGCCCGAAAACGTCACGTGCGCGCTCAGGCCGAGACGCTTCGACGCCGCCGCCGCGAGCTTCAATTGCGATATCGCCCATTGCGTGCGCGCCGCCGGATTGCCCCGCACGTGCGGTGCGGCGAACCCGTCGAACAGCGTGTCGTACGCCGGATGCACCGCGACCAACTGGCCTTGCAGATGCGTGGACAATTCGGTGATCGCCACGCCCGCATCGTCCACCGTGCGGCGGATGTCGTCGCAATAGGCATCGCTCGAGGCGGCTTTTTCCAGATCGATCAGGCGCGGATCGGCGGGCACCTGGATGCCTTGATAACCGAGCGAAGCCGCCCACGACGCGAGGTTCTCCAACGTATCGAACGGCGGCTCTTCGCCCATGAACTGCGCGAGAAATATCGCCGGCCCTTTGATGGTCTTCATCTTTCGCCTCTAGGAGAAAGAAGGCCGGGTGAACGGCCTTCGCACATCAGAACGGCGAGTTCGGGAAATAGAACTGCTTGGCGTTGTCCTTCGTGATGAGCACCGACGGGATGATGGTCGTCGGCGGCAGCTTGTCGCCCTTGAGGCGCGCCTCGGCGGTCAGCTTGATCGCGTCATAGATAAACTTCGGCGAGTACGACACGTCGGCCTGCACGCGCTTGTCGCCGTCCATGATGCGCTTCACGGCTTCCTTCGATCCGGCGCCGCCGAAAACGATCTTGACGTCCGTGCGCTTCGCCTGATCGATCGCCTTCAGCACGCCGACCATCATGTCGTCGTCGGCGGCCCAGACGGCGTCGATGTGCTTGAAGCGCGTGAGATAGTCCTGCATCACCTTGAAGGCATCGTCGCGGTTCCAGTTCGCGTACTTGGCGTCGAGAATCTTCATGTCCGGATGCTGCTTGATCACACCTTCGAACGCGGTCCAGCGCTCGTTGTCGAGGGTCGTCGGAATGCCGCGCAGCGCGACGATGTCGCCCTTGCCGTTCAGCGTCTTCGCGATGTATTCCGCGGGAATCTTGCCGAATGCGGTGTTGTCGCCGGCGACATAGGCATCCTGCGCGCTGGGGTCGGTGAGACCGCGATCGACCACCGTCACATAGACGCCCTTCTTCTTCACCTGCGCGACAGGTTGCGTGAGCGAAGCCGATTCCTGCGGGAAAATCACGAGCGCATTGATCTTGTTGACGGTCACGAGGTCCTGCAACTGGTTCGCCTGCTCGGGCGCGGTGCCGGCGGTCTTCACGATGACCTTCAGGTCCGGGTGCGCCTTTTCCAGCTCCTTCTTCGCTTCGTTGGCCCACCACACGATGCCGCCCGTGAAGCCGTGATCCGCGGTCGGAATGGCGACACCGAGCACGACCTTGTCGGCGGCGTGAGCGCACGGCAATGAGGCGGCGAACGCACTCGCCGCAAGCGTGAGCGCGCCGAGCGCGCGAAGCATGTTCTTCATGACGAAGTCTCCTTGTCTTGTGGATATTCCGGCTAACGACGACCGCGCTGCAAAAATGCTACGAGGATGATCACGGCGCCCTGCACCGCCGCGTTCAGATACACGCTGATGATGCTCGTCAGATTCAGGATGTTGTTGATGACCGAAAGCAGAATCGCGCCGATGACGGTGCCGATCACGCGCCCTTCGCCGCCTTTCAGCGCAGTGCCGCCGACCACGACGGACGCGATCGCTTCGAGCTCCCAGAGGAGGCCCGTCGTCGGCGTGGCGGAGCCGAGGCGCGGCACGTACAGAATCGTCGCGACGGCAACGCACAAGCCGAGCAGCACATAGGTGACGATCTTCACGCGATCCACGCGAATGGCCGCATAACGCGCGACCTGCTCGCTCGAACCGATCGCCTGCACATGCCGTCCATACACCGTCCGATTGAGCACGACGGCGCCGCCCGCCGCGACGATCAGGAAGATCCATATCGGCACCGGCACACCGAAGAGGCTCGCGTAATAGACCGGCCCGTAGAGATCGACGAGCGAGTTGTCGAGCGTGAGCGCGCCGCCGTCCGCGAGCCATGTGAGCAGCGCGCGAAAAATGCCGAGCGTGCCGAGCGTGACAATGAACGGCTCGATGCGCCCCTTCGTCACCAGCACGCCGTGCGCGAAGCCGAACAGCCCGCCCAGCACGAGCGCGAGCACGACGCCGAGCGCGATGATCAAGAGCGGCGGCACCGCGTGCCCGTGAAAGCCCTGCATGAGCGCGTTCATCATGTAGATCATGCTGCCCGCGATCAGCGCGGCCATCGACCCGACCGACAGGTCGATGCCGCCCGAGATGATCACGAAGGTCATGCCCACCGCGATGATGCCGATGAACGATGTGCGCGTGAGCACGTTCATCGCGTTGTCGAGGGTGGCGAAGTCGCCGTTGAGCAACGTGCCGCCGACGCACAGCGCGATCAGCCCGATCAGCGGCCCGACGCCGAACAGAAAGCGCGCGGCGGCGGAAAGACGGCTCTCGCTGTCGATGTCTTCAGTGTGTGCCGGTCGCATGCGCGATCAACCTCTCTTCGGTCAAAAGATCCATGCCGAGCGTCGCGACGAGCTCGCCCGCGCGCATCACCGCGACGCGATGACACAAGCCGATCAGCTCGATCAGCTCGGATGAAATCACGATCACCGCGCGGCCCTCGGCGGCCAGCCGGTGAATCAGGAAATAGATGTCGCGCTTGGCGCCGACATCCACGCCGCGTGTCGGTTCGTCGAGCACGATCACGCGCGGATCGGGATTCAGGAACTTCGCGAGCGCGAGCTTCTGCTGGTTGCCGCCCGACAGCATGCGCGCGCGAATCGACGTGTTCCCCGTGCGAATGCCGAAATCGTTCACGGCTTTCTTCAACGCGTCGCGTTCGGCGTGCATGTCGATGAACGGATGCGCATAGCGCTCCAGCGTCATCATCGTCAGGTTGTCCTTGAGCGCCATGTCGACGTGCAGTCCGCGTCCTTTTCTATCCTCGCTCAGGTACGTGAGGCCCTGCTTCATCGCTTCGCGCGGGCTCGTCAGGCTGACGGTCTTGCCGTCGATCACGACGTGTCCCGCGCTCAACGGCCGCAAGCCGACGAGTGCCTCGAACAACTCCGTTCGTCCCGCGCCGACGAGTCCCGCGAAGCCGAACACTTCGCCTTTGCGCACCGAAAAGCCGATGCCGTTCGCCCAGCCCGGAACCGATGCGCCTTCGACCTCGAATGCGACCGGCGCGTCGTCGGTCAGCGGTGGCTTGTCGGGAAACATGTCGGAGACTTCGCGGCCGACCATCAGATTGGCCATCTGCTGGCGCGTGAGCTCCTCGGTCGGCGCGCGCGCGACGAAGCGGCCGTCGCGCATCACGATCACTTCGTCGGTCACGCGCTCCACTTCGTCGAGCTTGTGCGAGATATACACGATGGTCGTGCCCGCATCCTTCAGGCGCGCCATGAGGCTGAACAGACGCTGTGTCTCCGATGGCGTCAGCGTCGCGGTCGGCTCGTCCATGATGAGCAGCCGCGCGTCGCGCAGCATCGCCTTCGCGATCTCGACGAGCTGCTTCTCCGCGACGATCAGGTCGCGCACCTTCGTATCCGGATTCTTGTGCAGGCCGACGTCGTTCAGTCGCGCACGCGCGGCTTCGCGCATCGCCGGTTCGTCGAGGAAAAGGCCTTTCTTCAGCTCGTGGCCGAGGAACATGTTCTGCGTGATGCTCAAATGATCCGCGAGATTGAGTTCCTGGTGAATCAGCACGATCCCCGCGTGTTCGGCCTCGCGTGAACTCGCGAAGTCGCGCACGCGTTCGTCGATATACAGCTCGCCCGCGTTCGCGCGCTCGTAGCCCGCGAGGATCTTCATCAGCGTGGATTTGCCCGCGCCGTTTTCGCCGAGCAATCCATGGATGCGCCCCGGCGCGATATCGAAGGTGACGCCGTGCAGCACGCGCACCGGCCCGAACTGTTTTTCGATGCCCTGAAAGCGCACGGCGAGGCTCATCGTCACGCGCTCCTTCTTTGAATCAGCCGATGCGGCAGCAGCACGCCCGGCACTTCGGCGCGCGGATCGCGCAGGCGCTTGAGCAAGAGTTCAGCGGCGGTTTCGCCGAGCAGTTGCATCGGTTGCGACACGGTCGTCAGGGGCGGATAGACATGCGCGGCGACGGCGATATCGTCGAAGCCCACGACCGCGACATCGTCCGGCACCGCGAGCCCCACGCCGCGAAAGCCGTTCATCACGCCGATGGCGAGCGTATCGGAGACGGCGAAGGCGGCGGTCGGCCTTGCATCGCCGAGTGAAGCCAGTTGCACGGCCGCGCGTTCGCCGGCGTCGTAGTCGAGACTGTCGAGCTCGATCAGCCACTCCGCACGCGGCTCGATGCCCGCGTCCTTCAGCGCGTCGCGATAACCCGCGAGGCGTTGACGCCCGTACAGATAGCCCTGTCCCGAGTTGATGAGCGCGATGCGCCGATGACCCTTGGCCGTCAGATAGCGCACGACGTCGCCTGCCGCGAGATGATTGTCGATGCCGACATACGGCACGCCCGCCGCCGGATCGAACTCGCAGCACGCGACCCACGGCAGCGCCGACGCTTCTTCGGCGAGCGCCTTTTGCACGGCGGCAGGATCGAGGCAGATTGCGCCATCGGCGCGGCGTCCGCGCAGAAGATCGAAATAGCTGCGCTCGCGTAGCGGGTCCGCACCGGTGTCGCACAGCAGCATGAAGTAGCCGTTCTGGCGCGCGACGCTGTCGATGCCGCGCACGATCGCCGCATAGAACGGGTTGCCGAAGTCGGGGACCATCGTGAGCAGCAGGCGGCTTTCCGCCGTGCGCAGATTGCGCGCGAGCTCGTTGATGCGATAGCCGCTCAGCGCGACCGCTTCGCGGACTTTTTCTCGCGTCGCCTCGCGAACGTTCGTGTGGCCGTTAAGCACGCGCGAAACGGTGGCCACCGACACGCCCGCGCGCTCGGCGACGTCGGCAATCGATACTTCCTCACGTGGACGAACCGTATCTGACATTGCGGCGTCGCTCGCGGCGATCGAGATGTAATGGATTACATTATTTGATCGTACGAGCGCAATGGCAACAGCAATCGACTAGGGACAAACGCTTAAGACAGAATTCCACGGGCATGTGTCGATCCCTTGCAGGGTTGCGCGTCGTAAGGTGTGAGCGGGCCGATCACGCTCGACACCAATACACTCTTTTGAAGGAGCAATCCACATGCGATTCATGATGCTGATGATCCCGCGCGGCTACGAAAGCGCGGAGCCGGGCGCGATGCCGAGTGCGGAAGCCGTCGCCGCCATGATGAAGTACAACGAGGAATTGCAGAAGGCCGGCGTGCTGCTCGCGCTCGACGGACTGCATCCGCCGTCGATGGGCGCGCGCGTCACGTTCGAAGGCGGCAAGCCGCGCGTCACCGACGGACCGTTCGCCGAGGCGAAGGAAGTGCTCGGCGGCTACTGGATGATCCAGGTGAAGTCGCGCGAGGAAGCGATCGAATGGGCCAAGCGTTGTCCCGGATCGGAGAACGAGATGATCGAAGTGCGGCAGGTGCAGGAGATGGACGATTTCCCG
>Ga0207713_1002166_pt1 | contig 14576 bp, 10 predicted proteins | sample KBSS64metaG_FD_184404 | JGI IMG/M metagenome (GOLD analysis project Ga0207713, IMG submission 184404) | Switchgrass rhizosphere microbial communities from Kellogg Biological Station, Michigan, USA - KBS S6-4 metaG (SPAdes) (version 2) | ecosystem: Host-associated > Plants > Roots > Rhizosphere >...
TTTTATATTAATCCCCTATCCTCTCTCGTGATTTTATTTATTTAAAATTTAGGCTTTCTCTCACCTAAAATATTTTAAATTTATAAATACTTTTAATTTAAAAAACTTAATCATTTTATTTTCCTGTATTTCAGGCGGGTTAATTATTCCCTTTTAAATGATTTTAAGACTTTTAATATAAGCGGCTTATTTTTTATTAATAACTTAGTGAAAATTATCACGAGAATAATATGAAACTTTATAAACCTATTTTGGCTTTAAGCCTTTTAATAGGCGATTACGGTGTTTCTGGTTGTGACCTCCGCACGCAGCAGGATTTTGAAGAAATTTGCCTGTCTGGTGGGCACACCCAAGCCAGTTGCGACTGTATTTACCAACGGCTTGAACAAGTTTATTCGCATAAGCTCATGCAACGTCTAGAACATGTCAGTTTGCAAAGTCCTGCTCTCCCACAGGACTTTGCCCCTACTTTTTTTAGTGTGATGCGGCGGTGCGATAAAGAAGACATGGGCTAAGCGTTTGGCTTAGCTCCCTTATCTCTGTGTCGCAATAGTGGATGACTTTAAATCAGCGCAAAAAATTAAAGTTCTGTTGTGACACGGGGGCCTTGAGGAATCAAATATTTAGAGAGTTTCTTTTATTTAACGAATTATATTTAGTAGAAGGTGAAGCGATTGAAAGATCAATTCTTCAAGAGCCGATATCTAAATAAAAAAGAGCTCAGCAGACCTCTTACTTACTTTATTATGATAAGCAATATATCATTAGAACAAGTACTTACTAACTTCACCTATAAAGTTCTGTTATTAAGAAAAATACATCAGGAATTATCTATGAAAATTATTAGCCTCACAAAATTCATTCTTATTAGCATACTCATGTCAGTTGGTTCTAATCTTTATGCGAGCCCTATTCCCAGCTATAAAGGAATACCTAAAAAAGATGTGAACTTTGCTAAATTCCTTAAAAAAAATCACAACAAAATTGTTCAATTAGAATTAGTTATACAAGACCCAAATGATTTCGATTTTATTACTTATGGTTATCGCTCAGTAAGCCCAACATTTGATATAGCTCCTATTGGTAAAGTGAAATATGACGCTTACATAGAGTGCGACAAGATTAGTAACCCAAATGCAGAGACGACTATTGATAAATGTGCCCCATACGTACAATGGAATACAGAAACTGGTCATTTGACAGGTAAATTTAAAGTCATCAGTAAAGGAAAAAATGGAATGGGCAGCATGCTTTACTATCTAGTTGCTACTAAGTAAAAACCTTTTTAAGATTGTTATTAACTTTTTAATTACTATTGTTCTTCAAAAGTTTAAGAATAAAAAACCACTTATCATAAGTGGTTTTTTTATATAAAGAATTCTGGTGGAATGGCAATTTCTTAAAGATAAAATAAAACTAGCTGTAATGGCATTCTACTCTAAGTCGCTATAAAAAATTAAAGTTCTGTTGTGGAACAGGGGCCTTGGGGAAGATAATTCTTACCTGAACGATAAAAGCCAAAAACAAGTGAACATAAATTCGTTAGCTACTACTTTTTTCTCTTATTGAAGTAATTTGCTTAAACACTTCCTCTTCAAATAAAGCATGGTATTTAGCTTTTTTACTTTCATTATGAAAATTAAGTTTGGTATAAATAACCTTTGAAATAACTAAACCTAAAATTAGGAAAACTATAAAAGAGACTAATAAACCTACAAAGTTTTTAAGTAGAAAAGCGACGATAAAAGAAACTAAAAAAGATATAAATAAGCTCTGCCATAGTAAAGATTGCTTACTCGCATGCTTAAATTGAGCAAGCTTTTCAGTAGCTATTTGATTTGCCTGTTCATAAGACTCTTGATCGTTGGCAAATTTAAAATCTCTTAACTTTTCTTTATCTCTTTGTTGTAAAGATAATTTTCTTAGCTCTTGTAATTCACTCTCATCAATATCCTGAACACCAACATAAGAAAATAGTAACTCCATAACCTCTGGATTATCCGTATTAATTATTAAAGTATTTCCATCCAAAAATTTAACTTTTAGCTGTAATAAATGCTTATCTATTTCTTCTGTAGTTTGACTTAATTGCACAGTTTTAGTTTTTTTAGCTGCTGTCACACCTCCTATTATTTCTCCAGTTGTGCCCTTCAATGCTCCTCCCAGCAAAGTTCGGGTTATTAAATCTGAAGTGGAGGTCGTTGTTTCTGAAAATTCATAACCTTTTGTTGTCGCCTTTTTTGTAGTTAAGTCTCTTATGACTTCGACTTCTTCTATTTGGTCACATCGAGCAATAGGCTTGGGAAATCCATGTTCGTCATGAATATAGTAAATACAGAAAGGTCCCTTATCTAAAAACATTTTGTCTATTTTTGCTTTCTTCTTAACCCCAGCATTTATAATTTCAACTATAAACACAATTCACATCCTTTTTATAAAAGTTAAACATGATAGACAATTAGAAAGATTTATATTTTCAAATCAAAGCGACTTAACAACCCATTCGTCTTGGTATGTAAGTCTGCATAATATATTGCTCGCTTTCTTCCTAATGGTGGTTTTTTTATCGGTAGTTCTTTAATTTCATGAATGAGTGGTAACCGTTCTGTAAATTCAAAATTATCCGCAACTCTATTGAACTCATCTTTTTTTAGCTGCTCTTCATTACAGAAAATATCATAGGCACGATGTTTTTCCATATCCCAAAATGCGGCAAAGGCTTCTTGTACACTTTCCCCAGTTACCATTTTAGGAATTTGCTCATTGATAAATTTTTCAATCAAATCACGCTTATCGTATAAAGAAATATTATTATTCAATAAATCCTTAAGCTGTTTGACTCTACTGTCTTTCTGTTCCTGATTTTTAGAATTAATAATAAGATTAAGTAATTTTAAAATGTAATCTACATTCACTCGATCACTAAACAATAAATCGAGCTGGAAATCGACCTCATCTAGTACTGAAGTTTTTTCAGCTAAGTTCGGCCTCATTTGGTAGCTAAAAGCTAGATCTTTATATTTTGATGAATAATTTTCAAAATCTTGTTTTGTAAAAGAAGTAGCATCTTGATCGTACTCTGAATACATTTTTAAACGATTATTTAGCCTCATTACATCACGGAAGGCATACACAAACGATTCTTTTTCACTTTCGCCATATAAGTCATCAACAGACTGGCATGTTGGTGTAATGTTTAATAAATTATTTACCGCTGACTCATAGAGTTGTATTACTTGCTCATAAGGGCTAACAACGACAACACTCTTTGCTTCTTTATCTGAAAACATAATCAATGCATCATCAGTCGCTTGCTTAAGATTACGGAAGCACACGATATTTCCAAAAGGCTTTGTCTGACCATAGACTCGATTGGTACGTGAAAAAGCTTGAATTAAACCGTGATGTTTTAAATTTTTATCAACATAAAGAGTATTAAGTCGTTTTGAATCGAACCCTGTCAAAAACATGTTTACGACAAGTAAGATATCAATTTCTTTACCCTTATTTTTATCTGTACCGTAGGCCTTAACTCGACTACTAATATTTTGATAATAATCGTAAAACCCTGAACCGAGACTATAGTTGGTATTAAAAGTTTGATTATAATTTGCGATATATTGGGTTAATTTCTTCTCTGCAAATTCATCGACTTGTTTCGGCGCATCAACTTCTTCCTCCGCAATAAAATCATCATCAACTTCACTAGCTTGCTGTACTGAAGATTGTGCATAAGAAAATATAGTTGCAATATTGAGAGGTTGATAAAGCTCATTATTTTGTTGCGCTTTTTCTAGTAGCTCAGCCTGTACTTTTTCAAATTTATCGTAATATTGAATGAGTGCTTGAACTGAAGATACACAAAACATTGCATTAAATTCACGCTGATTCGTTTTGCTAGCATGTGTTGCAATTACTTCACGAACAATTTTTTCAATTCGGCGTTCATTTTCAAAAAGTTCTCTTTTATCAATTGATTCTATTTTTTCTTCTTGTGCTTCTGGATTTTTATGTACGAAACGTCCTAAATAATCGATGTTAAACGGTAAGACATTGCCATCATTAATGGCATCTACAATCACATATTTGTGTAGCAACTTTGGAAATAAATATTCAGTGGTAAATTTCTCCCCACTTACAGTATGACCATTTTTTTCAAAAATTGGGGTTCCTGTAAAACCAAACATTTGCGCATTTTTAAAGAACTTTTTAATTTTTTGATGCGTTTCACCAAACTGGCTACGATGACATTCATCAAAAATAAAAATAACTTTTTGATCTTTTAGAAAAGCCATTTCATCTTCATAACGGTCATTTGAAATTGCATTGTTCAATTTCTGAATGGTTGTTACGACTAAACGATTATCTAAAGAACGTAGTTGTTTAACTAAGTTTGCTGTATTGGTTGTACTGTCTACACTGTTTTCACGAAACTTATTAAACTCTTCTGCGGTTTGACCATCTAAATCTTTACGGTCGACTACAAAGATAACTCGCTGTATTTCTGGCTGTTTAATGAGTAACTGGCTGGCTTTAAAGGAAGTCAGTGTTTTGCCCGAACCTGTGGTATGCCAAATATAAGCATTGTCTGTTGAAATTTTAACATGCTCAACAATCTTTTCTACGGCATAAATCTGATATGGGCGTAAAATCATTAAACTTTGAGTTGACTGATGCATAACAATATATTGCATCAACATTTTGGTCAGATGTTTCGGGTCTAAAAAAGTATTAGTGAATTTACCTAAATCATTAACTTTTTTATTTTTTTCATCTGTCCATGGGAAAGCAAACTCAATACTTTGTGTACCATTTGCATAGTACAAGCAATTTACACCATTACTAATTACAAAAAACTGAATAAAGCCAAATAAACCTTCGCCTGATTTATAGGCTGTTTTGGCATATTCTAATGTTTGCTCAAAGGCTTTTTTAAGTTCTACACCAGATTTTTTAATCTCAATTTGTACTAATGGAAAACCATTAATTAATAACGTAACGTCAAAACGGCTAGTGCGTCCGTTTAGATCTCGGTGATCCGCTACAACTTGGTTAGATACTTGAAAGCTATTTTCTTGAACATCGTCACTAATAAAATGTACATGTCTTACAGACCCATCGTCGAATTTGACGGGACAGCGATTGCGTAATAATTCTGCTTTTTTAAATACCGTGGTTTCATTACTCAAGTAATGCCAGATTTGCTTCCACTCTGAATCTGAAAATGGGTTTTCAATTTTATTAAGCTGGTGAATTTTTCTTTTAAGATTTTCTAATAGAGTTGTTTCATTACGAAGCTGGACACGTTCATAATCTAAAGTTTCTAGTTGTTGTATAAGTAAAGCTTCTAATTCCAGCTCTTTTTGTGTAGACACTATTCGATCTCTTAACTTTGTTTATTAATTACTGATTTATACCGATTACCCTATAATAAAATAGCATTTATTAAACTGCTGTTCCATAAGACAAAAATATAAAATAGCTTTTAAGATAAAGTTTTCTACTTTAAGAGTTGCTTAATAAGGCTCAAAATATATTCTAGATTTTCAGTATTTGAAACAACGATTTCACAGTCTCCATTCCCCCAATGCCCGATATTACTTACATCTCTTGCAATCTTCTTCGGGTCATCCAATAATTCAAAAGGCATATTTAACCAAATACGGATTTGTTTTGTGCCTATACTCATATAAACATAGTTTCGTTTCCCTTTACGGAATGCGATATACATTTTTTTAGGGTAAACGTCTAAATCTGTAGTTAAGCCTAAAATTGAATCTCTAAACTGTTCATAAAGTTCTTTAATATCATCTGATTTATCTGCTAGATGATAATCTTCATCGTACTGTTTGATTTCTTTTGAAATCGTTTTTATCTCTTTAGAGCTTTCTGTTTGAACTTGTTTAATTGAAGGTGCCGACTTGGTCTTTTGCATTGGGTTAATTGAAATAATTCCCCCTTCATAGCGTTTGATTTCCCAAAGTTCGATACCTAAATCTTTAAAGTTAGTCGATTGCTTTTGAAAGTCAGTAAAGCTTTGTGAAACAAAAATAATTCGACTTTGTGACCAATCTACGCCCTGTCGCTTTAAGTTTTTTGCCTGACTTTCATTATATTCGACAATAAAATCAGCCTTGTATTCAAGCATTAGGTTTAAGTAAGAAATACCTTGATCTATCACGCTATAGTTACGGTCACGTTTGTATTCAATAATGACAAATGCTTTGCTTTCAGGGTCAAAAGCGAGCGTATCAATGCGATTACTTTTAATCGTGAACTCAGATTTAATAAATTCCAAACCCGTAAACTCATAAAGGTTACTCTCAAAAACTGATTGAATTTCCTTTTCTAAACGAAAAGAATCTTCTGTTAACTCAATAAGTTTTTGGTCTTTTGTGTGATAAATTTGCATGCTTTCTCTCCCCCAATTTTTATTTTTTGAATGAATTGAATTTAGCTTAAACTTTTAGAAGCATTGTATAACTGCTTTAAACGTTCAACTGTCATCGGACATCCATTTTCCTGTCGATGCAACATTGCATGACAATTTGGGCAAACTGGCATTAAATCAGTTTCAGGATTGACCTCATAACTATCTGAAATTTGATGTAAAGGCGTTTTGTGATGCACATGAATAAAATCTTTCGCAAAAAAACCATAGGTTTCAGCAAAACTCATCTTACAAATTTCACAGCGTGTACCATGAATTTCGATGCACTTTGCTCGTGCTTCTGGATTTCTTTCGTAGTGATTCACTTGAACCGTTAGTTTTGCTCCTTCAGGAAACAATTGATTGTCTACATATGCTTCATCTGGATAATCTGTAGCGATTGTTTCATTATAAAACTCATTCACAATATGAGCTAAAAGAATTCGTATACGGTCATCAACAGCCTTATCCCGATCTGTACGGCGACCTTGAATTGGCGCATCAGGAATTAAGCCATGTTGTACAAAAAATTCATAGCTTAAAGTAGCTTTATCTAGTTTTTTCAATTTTTCAAAAACAGCATAGTTCTTGATGCTGGCCAGTTTCGTTCTATCTTTCCAAAAAACTTTTTGAGCAAGCGGATATTCAGATGGACTGGCAAATCCAATCACTCTAAATTGATAGATAACTTTTGATATTGGCTTGGTGACATACATAAAAACGATATCATTTATTTGTAAGCCTTTTTCCTTTGTCTTTACTGAATTTTTCCAATAAATTACAGGTAAAGCATCAAATGCTTTCTCTAAATCAAAATCATCATATTTTACAGTCACCAACCAATTTGCCATTTCCACAACTCTCTAAACAAACATCTGCTGCAACAAACCTTTTTTCCACTGTTTAGCTTGTTCAATTTGCTTCGCTACAACTTCAATTTTTTGATCAATCGCGGATAGAAAATTGGCGATTTTGGTTTGTTCTTCTAGGCAAGGGACTTTTATTTCAATATTTCCAATCGATGAAGTATTTAGACTTGGAACACCTGTAGCTTCATTTAAATTCAACCAATTAACTAAAAGTAATTGTTGAAAGGCAAATTTGGGCAGAATTTTTTTGTCTATTTCTGTATAAAATAATGTATCTACAGTCCAAAATTTGCCTGATATAAATTGTGGTTTATTAATCGTTCCTTTACGGCCAATTAAAATACTTTCACCGTCATAAAGGTATGAATCGACATAACGCATAATCCCACCTGTACCTAAAACAGGAATATTACCATCACCTAATTTTTTATGGTCTTTTCCATATTTAATATTAATTAAATCTTTAAATTTTAAAGTCTCCCACTCCCCAAACTCACTCCCCTCATCTGCTTTAAAACGCATCTGCTGACTAAATAACTTTTGCATCATGCCTTTTTTATATTGAATGAGTAGCTCATGTTTTCGAGCCAGTTGACTAATCTTTTCATCAACTGTAGAAAGAAATGAGGCGATTTTGGTTTGTTCTTCTTTAGGTGGATATGTTATATCCAAATTACCAACTATTTTAAAATTTAAAGCTGGCATAGCACCACCAGCCATTTCTGCTTGAAAATAATTAAAAGTTTTTTCTGATTTCAACACCAACTCTATATATTTTTGATCAATCGTTTCACTATCTACAACTACTTTAAAAAGGTTGTTAGCTATTACACCATTCACGCCTGAACAAATAAAACCAGCTGTTGCTCCATATCGAACAATTGCAATATCTTTTTCGGTAAGAATCTTTTCTTTAGACCCCGTATATTCGATATATCTAAAATCTTTTGAATTTTGTGTAAAATTTTCTATTCTTAAAAATTTAGTTAAACCTTCAGCATATTCCTTAAATTGATCATCCAATGAAACCTGTTCACCTTGAATAAATTGGGCTTGACTACCTAATTTCGATTTAGCCCAATCCCCATGAAACTCTTTAAATCTTAACTTTGGTGAAGCCATTACTTCACCTCCGCAAATGGCGAAGCAATCCCCAGCTCTTTGCAAAATTGAGTAATCACAGTATCGGTCTTTTGGCTCTCTACTTCCAAAGCCTGCAAAGCTTGAGCAATCGCATCAAGGTCAATCTCATTCTCAGCTTCAAAGGTATCGACATAACGTGGAATATTCAGGTTGAATTCGTTGTTTTTAACTTCTTGCAAGGTTGCGACATGTGCGTATTTATCAATATTCTGGCGGTTTTCATATGCTCCAATAATATTGTCCAAATGCTCAGGCAATAATTTGTTTTGATTTTTCTGCTTTTCAAACTCATTACTAGCATCGATAAACAAAATATTGTCTTTATGTTCTCGGTTTTTCTTGAGGACCAAAATACAAGTCGGAATAGATGTACCGTAGAAAATATTGGCAGGTAAACCAATAATGGTATCAATCACATTCATCTGCTCAATCATGAACTGACGAATATGCCCCTCACTTGAACCTCGGAACAACACACCATGTGGAAGTACTACTGCCATTGTGCCGTGCTCATCCAGCTGGTACAGCATGTGCTGAACAAAAGCCATATCAGCTTTAGAACTTGGCGCAAGTTTGCCATAAGACTTAAAGCGTTCATCATTCATAAATAATGGATCTGCCGACCACTTTGCTGAAAATGGAGGGTTCGCAACAATCGCGTCAAACTTTTTATCTAAATGCTGAGGTTTTTTTAAAGTGTCTTCTTGTCGAATATCAAACTTAGAAAAATGAACATCATGCAAAATCATGTTCATACGCGCCAAGTTGTAAGTGGTGCGGTTCATCTCTTGACCATAAATCGCATCGACATGATTTCCGACTTCACGCTTTACACGTAACAATAAAGAACCTGAACCACATGTTGGGTCATACACACTACGTAGACGCTCTTTACCTTGTGTGACAATACGAGCCAGTAAAGTCGAAACCATTTGGGGAGTATAAAACTCTCCTGCTTTCTTACCCGCACCCGAAGCAAACTCACCAATTAAATATTCGTAAGCATCACCTAAAACATCCGACTCTGTATTAGAAATATCAAAATCAATTGCATCTAAATGAATGATTACTTTGGCAATCAACTCATTTCGGTCGTTGGCGTTATTGCCTAACTTAGTAGAAGTTAAATCGAGGTCTTCAAATAAATGAGCAAAGTCATCAGCCGATTCAGCATCTTGCGTGCTTTGTTCAATACTTTTTAATGTCTGAATCAAGTCATCTAAAATAAATTCTTCTTTCTTCGCTCGCTCAGCAATGCTATGAAACAACTGATTTGGCTCAAGAAAGTATCCCATATTTTCTAAACTTTCTTGTTTAAGGGCTTCTAAGAATTCCTGATGTTCTTCATTACTAGCATCTAAATCTGGAAATTCAATTCCTTCATCAGCAAGCTCGGCATTAGCACTGTTTAACACTTTTTCAGACAAATATTTATAGAAAATGAGACCTAAAATATAATCACGAAATTCATCTGCTCCCATTTTGCCACGTAAGGTGTTGGCAATATTCCAAAGTTGTTTTTGCAGTTCTTGGAGCTGTACTTGACTCATGTTAAAAAGTAACCAAAATCATCATTTTAGAATGGAGCTTACTTTGGCATATTTATTCGTTTTTTTTAAGTAGAATTTTATCAGAACACTACAATAACGACATGAATTGACGTTTCAAATTTGTTTAAAGCTTAATAAAATCAAAGCCTGTCAAAATCCTGTCAATAAAAAAGCCACTTATGATAAGTGGCTTAATTATATAGAGAATTTTGGTGGAGATGGCGGGAGTTGAACCCGCGTCCGCCAGCATTACGCTCGAGAATACTACATGCTTAGATATCGTCTATTGTTTTAACACCAAGTGACCCGACGAACAGGGTACAAGTTGCGATCCTCTAAGTTTGGTATAAAGCCCCGAGGCTTGACTCTATACGGACTTGTGTGCGTGCGCTACGGTCGGGTTCCTAAACCACAAGTATTCTAGGAAGCGGACAAACTGCCCTTAGGCAGCTAGAGCGTAAGTTTCGTCGTTTGCGACTAAAATATGCAAATTTGATTTACGAGAGAAAATGCGCTCTCGGCATGCATCTATGAGTTTCATCACCAGCGTCGAAGCCAATAACATCCCCATGAATGTATGAGCATCATAGCATAACTAAAATAAAATACTGTGCATTTTATCAACAGTCCGCTACTGATGAACATATTTACATAATGGAGCGCCTTTTGTTTTTTTCAAGGGCCTCATAAAAAAGCTGCCAAAAATGACCGCTTTTTTTAAAGTTGGGTCTATAAAGCACCATTGCCTAACACAATACCTTCACGGCGTGGGTCTACCCCACCGGCGTATTTGCTTTGATTATTAATATTTACTTTCATAATCGTTGAAATACCGCTGGTTTGCGCAGTGTTAGAAATGCCGTGCCCTTTTGCTTTTAAGCCTTCAATCAAATCAAGCAAAGAAAGCTGCACATTCGAGCTATCTACATTGGTGTTTTTGCTATTGGTCGCGCCAAAGTTAACAAGCGAGGTCGCCTGCTGTGCATTTAAGTTCCAGTCCAATGCACCCACCAAAGTTTTAACCACATATTGAATGATCGTACCGCCACCTGGTGAACCTGTTGCCATATAAAACTCATCTGGCGTAGTGCCTTTAAACACCAAAGTTGGCGCCATTGTACTGCGTGGGCGTTTGCCCCCTTCTACACGGTTAGCAACCAGTGCCCCAGTGCTGTCTAGCGGGTTGGCGCTAAAGTCAGTTAACTGGTTCGACAGCAAGAAACCATCCACCATGTGGAATGAACCCATGCTTGATTCAACCGTCGATGTCATTGAAACCACATTGCCATAAGCATCTACAATCGTGAACTGAGTTGTTCCGTGTTCAACAGTCGTGTCGACACCCGAAGCTGGATTGAAATTACCCGCTGGCGCAATACCCATGCTCTGGTTCGGGTTAATCAGTGCTGCACGTTGCTTTAAGTAATTTTTATCAATAAAGCTTGCAATACCTTGGGCTGGCAAAGGCACAAAGTCAGTGTCTGCTACATATTTGTCACGGTCAGCGTAAGCCAAACGCTCTGCTTCAGACACTAAATGCACACCCATTACATCAGGTACACCGCCTTCATTTTCAGGGTTTTTAGGTGGATAGAGCGACATATCAAAGTTTTCTAAAATACCCAGCGTTTGCGCAACCGCAATTCCTCCCGAAGATGGAGGTGGCATGGTACACACATAGTAACGGTCACGGTACGTCGTACAAATCGGGTCGCGTTTTTTAACCTGATAGCTCGATAAATCCTGCAAGGTCATCAAACTTGGGGTAATTGGAGTTCGTGCTGGGTCATCCCCTAACGTCTGTCCTGCTTTCGCTACAATCGCTTGAGCAATTGGTCCCGTGTGCAGCGCATTTGCCCCTTGTGAAGCAAGTGCTTCTAGGGTTTTTGCATAGGCTTTATTAGTCATAGTCTCACCCACTTTACGAGGTGAACCATCTGGGTAGAAATAGGTCGCCATTGCATTTGCATCAAGCGCTAAATTGTTTGCATTACTTGCAATTGCATCTGCCAAACGGCCCGGAATGCGGAAACCGTTGTCAGCCAAACCAATGGCTTCACCAAAAAGCTGGTTCCACTTGAGTTTGCCATATTCCTGTTGTGCTTGTTCAAGCAAACGCATCACACCCGGCACACCAATCGAGCGACCACTACGGCGGGCACTTGGTACGGGTGCAGGTGAATTGGGGTCATATATATCTTGGCGAATTAAATAATATTCGTTGGCTGCGGCTGGTGCGGTTTCACGGCCATCATAAGCAGTGACTTTTTTGGTTTTGGCATCGTAATACATCATAAAACCACTACCCGCAATCGTGCTCGATTGTGGCTCAACCAGACCCAGCACCGCTTGTACGGCAACGGCTGCATCGACTGCGCTACCGCCTGCTCTTAAAACATCACACCCGGCTTTTACCGCAAGTGGTGTGTTTGCCACCACCATATATTTATCTGCGTATTTAACCGTGTTACCGAGTCTATAACCCGATGCACCCTCAGGCGCTGCTGGGTCACCATTTTGGTTTGAACCGACTACCACGTTTGATCCGTCTTGTGCCAGTTTGCTACAACTGGTGGGGTCATTATCTACAATTAAATTGGGCGGGGTTGTATTTGAATCATCCTTGGGCTGATCTGACGAGGAGTCATCTCCACATCCTTGTAATAAACCGACTGCTAATAAACTACTGAACAAAAATGAATATCTTTTATTCACGTGATAACTCCAATATATACGCCTGCCTATCCATGCAATTGCCATGCAAGCTTCTTTGTTTTCAGGTATTAAGTTTTTTTAATCTTTGATAAAAATAAGGTTTTATAATATTGAATGTTTAAGGGCGATTTATCCTGTGCCCTGTCTGATGCCTCCTTGCTTGATATCACACTCTTTTATAACTGATTTGCCCGATTCTGGCATGCTTTATTTCGCTAAATACAGGCAAAATCTGCCATTTGCAGATGCAGTTTATTTTTTAATAGAGCTAAAAAAAGCACCTCCGAAGAGATGCTTTTGATGTTTAGTGCGAAGGCATGCCGCTGACATCTCCTTTGGGTTTTGGACACAGCCAAATGACCAGCCCCGCAAAGACAAACACCATCGCAAACAGTAAAAATACATGGTTTGCCGACATAGTAATCGCTTCTTTATCGACGAGGTTTGAAATGATTCCTAAGGTCGAGTCAGCCGTAAAACCATTTTGCAAAAGGTTATTTTGTACTTCGGCAGTATTTAGGTTTGACACCATTTCACTGCGTGCAACTTTGGCATGGTCATCCCAAACGGTGACTGCAATTGAAGCACCAATCGCCCCTGCCATGGTTCTTAAAAAGTTCATGAGGCCCGCCGCAGATGCAATTTCTTGCTGGAGTACTGAACCGAGTGCAATGTTCGACAATGGAATAAAGAAGAACGGTACAGCAAAACCTTGTAGGATTTGTGGCCAAGCCAGTGCCATAAAGTCGGCATCTGTGGTCCAGAACGCCCGCATTAAGGTCACAGCACCCAGCAAAATCAGGCCAAAGCTTGCAAGCGCACGTGGGTCATGTTTGGTCGAAAGCTTTGCCACAATCGGTGACATGGTCAAACTACCAAAGCCCATGGTTGCAGTTAAATAGCCAGCCCATGTGGCGGTGTAGGAAAGGTTCATTTGCAGCCATTGTGGTATCAGTACAATACTACCAAAGAACGCTCCAAAACCGAGCGACAAGGCCAATACCGAAATTGCAAAGCCCCTATGCCTAAAGACTTTCACATCCACCACGGGGTGCTTGTCGGTCAGTTCCCATATGAGGAACACCACAAAGCCAATGGCGGCGGTTAAAGCGAGTACCACAATGCTCGTACTGTTAAACCAGTCGCGTTCATGCCCTAAGTCGAGCATGAGCTGTAGCGCACCAATCCACAAAATTAACAGACCTAAACCGACGGTATCGATTCTTAAAGAAATCGTTTCTGTTTCGGCTGGTTTAAGCAAACGGACTGCCGCTAAAACACAAATAATGCCGACCGGAATGTTAATAAAGAAAATCCAGTGCCAAGACAGGTTGTCACTAATCAGACCACCCAAAATTGGTCCTAAAATTGGCCCAACGACGGTAGTCATTGCCCATAGGCCCATCGCCTGTGCATGTTTTTCTTTAGGGAAAATACGCATAAGCAAGGTTTGGCTGAGTGGCATAAGTGGGCCACCGCATAGACCTTGTCCAATACGGAAAAACACCAGCATTCCTAATGAGTTTGCTAGGCCGCACAAGAAAGAAAAAATCGTAAAACCAATCAGGCCAAAAATAAAAACCCGAACAGTTCCAAAGCGACCCGCAAGCCAACCCGTTAAAGGTACACAAATCGCTTCTGCAACTGCATACGACGTAACGACCCATGTCCCTTGTGTACTTGAAACAGCAAGGTTACCGGTAATGTGTGGTACAGATACGTTGGCAATGGTCGTATCGAGTACGACCATAAAGTTCGACAAGGCAATAACAAACGCTGCCAGTAATAAACGGCCACCGCTCAGCTCGGCAAAAGGTGTTTGCGTTTTCATAAGCGTTTACTTCGCAGATAGGTCGACTTTTGCTTCCA
>Ga0207713_1002167_pt1 | contig 14574 bp, 15 predicted proteins | sample KBSS64metaG_FD_184404 | JGI IMG/M metagenome (GOLD analysis project Ga0207713, IMG submission 184404) | Switchgrass rhizosphere microbial communities from Kellogg Biological Station, Michigan, USA - KBS S6-4 metaG (SPAdes) (version 2) | ecosystem: Host-associated > Plants > Roots > Rhizosphere >...
GGTCTGCGACAACCGACTGGCAATGTAGGCCAGCAGGCAAAGGATAGTGCTCCGCCCTTTTGCAGTCAAGCACACAAAATGACATTTGTTTTAAATTAGATCATTAAAAAGTAAGGATAAATAATGAATGAGTTATTGTTAAAGAGGGGTTTATAAAGGGAAAGGTTTAAAAATAATGAATATGCGATAAATTTTAAATTAACAATCGACATATAGAAAAAATCAATAGATATTAAATTATAAGTTTTATGAAATTTTTTATTTTAATTCTTGATATTTAATTAAATAAGATTAACTAATGAGTAGGCAAAAACAAAAATCAAAAGGATAAATATATCTAAAAACAACAAAACAAAACAAAACAAAACAAAACAAAACAAAACAAAACAAAACAAAACAAAACAAAACAAAACAAAACAAATAGTTTAAATTTTAAATATAAATCCTTTCAAAAATTAAGTTATATATTTTTAATAAATTTCATATACTCTATAGCACTACTCTCTAACTGGTTTAAATTAATATCATCTTCTGCACCATAAAATGCAAAACAAGAACAATAGAATGCCTTAACATATAAAGTAGTTAATTTAAAAGGTAAAAGAATATTTTCTAAAGTAGTAGAGTACTTACCATTCTCTGAGAAGTCTACTTCTTTACTTCCTGCTGATACAGCAAAACCAATTTTTTTATTAGCAAGCATATTGCCTGCTGATCCATATGCCCAACCATAAGTAAAAACATCATCAAACCATTTCTTCAGCAATGGTGGACAGCTAAACCAATAGATGGGAAATTGCAGAATTATAGTATTATATTTTTCTAGCATATTTTGCTCATTTTTTACATTAAATCCACCATTTGGATATTTACTATATAGCTCATGTACAACTATTTCATCAGGATACTTATTTAATTCTTCAACCCATCTCCTATTAACTTTTGAACTTTCAATACTAGGATGAACCACAACAACAAGTATTTTATTTTCCATAAATATAAACCAAAAAAATTAAATCAGAAAAACTCAAAAAGAATTGAAATAGCAGAAATTATCAAGAAACCGCCCATTAATATATTAAAGTATTTCATTCTATTACCTTTATTTAAAATTAAGGCAAATCTATCTCCACAAACTCCCCAAAAAAATAAGCAAATATAACAAGTTACAAAATATATCCCAATAAAAGTAATTAAACTATTATATCCATTTAAGGAGGAAAACATTGTAGTCCCTGAAATACAAGCTAACCAAGCCTTTGGATTTAACCATTGAAGTAAAAAACCATCTCTAAAACCAGGAATATCTATTTCTTCATTATCCGCTATAGATACTTTAGAGTCCGAAAACATAATTTTGTAACCAATATATGAAACAAATAATGCTCCCAAAATAGCTAATATTTTCAATAAAAAAGGATATGTAACAAAAATACTATGTAGACCAAAACCAATAAATATTAAAAGTAAAACAAACCCTATTGTGGCACCAGAAATATATGATATTGTCCTCTTGAGACCATAATTAATGCTAGTAGATAATATTACTGTATTAACTGGGCCTGGTGTAATCGACATCGCGAATGAAAAAAGAAACATTGACATAAACATAATTCATCACACTTAAACAATTGAAAAAAAATCTCTTTGATCAACTACAGTTTTTCTAGGAGTTCTATTTAATTTAGAGCCCAAACTTATGAATCCCACTATTGAATCATGAGGATTAAGTTTTAAAAACTCTCTCAGATCCTTATTAATACACCATTTTCCAGTTCTCCAGTAACAAGCGTAGCCTAACAACTCAGTGGAAATTATTATTTGCTGAATCACTGCTCCAATCGTTACGTATTGCTCTATAACTGGGACCAAATGATTATTATCAACTTGCAAAACACAAATTAAATAAGCTGGTGAGTTATAAAACTTACTATTAAATTTCTTTAAATCCGATTCAAACTGTAAAACATTGCTATAAAATTCCTTTTTGGGTGAAATTAATTTTCCTAACTCATTCTTTTTTGTACCAGAAAAATAATAAAAATGCCAATTTCTTAAATTTTTATGTACAGGTGCTGTCAATGCGCACTTAAAAATATCTTGTAAAATATCATTTGGAATTTCATTTTCTAAAATTGGCTCTGATTTTCTCATCATAATTTTACTAACAAAATCATTCATAATATAATCTCAATCATTGAATCATTAATTTGATGTGTAACACAAGCTCTCGCAAGTAAAAAATTTCCAGTAGTATGGTCAATAATTTTTATTAGGCACGAACCACATAATCCTCTTCGGCATGAATTCTTTATTTTATATCCATTAGACTCCAAGTTAATTAAAATTGACTCTTCTGGATTAATATTAATTTTACTCATAGCGTTATTAAAAACAATATCTAAAATTATTTTTTTTGACATACAAACCTCTTTACTAAATTTTTATAGAGTTATAATTATCTACCATTAGCTTAGTTAAGTTCTTTACAGGATTATGAAATATATCATGCATTTTTCCATGTTCTATAATACTACCTGTATCAACAACATATATATAATCAGATAAATGCCTTACCACATGCAGGTCATGTGAAATAAAAATCATAGTAATTTTCTGACTTTTATTTAGTTCTAGTAAAAGATTTATTATTTGAGACTGTACAGAAATATCTAAAGCTGAAAGAGGTTCATCTAAAATAAGAATTTTTGGATTAGGAATTAGGGCTCGTGCAATATTGATACGTTGTAGTTGTCCTCCACTTAATTGACTGGGGAACATATCTAAAACAATATCATTAAGTCCTACTAAAGAAAGCATACTGGTACATTTTTCTCTACACTCATCTTTTTTTAAATTTAAGAGATTTTTACAAGGTACTTTCAAACTTTCAAAAATTGTTCTTTGTGGATTTAAAGAACTATACGGATCTTGAAAAACAATTTGTAGATAACTATAAAAATTTTTATTTGATATTTCTGCAATATTAAAATAATCATTTTTATACTTTAATTCAATTAAACCAAATTTAAAATCTTCTATCTTTGACAAGATTTTTGCAATAGTACTTTTCCCGCCGCCAGATTTTCCAATAATAGATGTTATACTGCCCTCTTCAATATCCAAATTAATATTATTTAGTATATAATTATTTATATTTTTAACTCTGATTATTTCTTTCATATTAACCTCAAAAATGACATCTATAGGTAGAATCTTTTAATTCAGGCACTTTCGTATTACATTTTTCTTCAACTAATAAACATCTATTTGAAAATCGACACCCCATCACATATTCATTTGCCGCTAAAATTCTACCTTTAATAGTTTTAAGATTTTCCTTGTATTTAATATTTTCACTCGGAATAATAGAAATTAACTCTCTTGTGTATGGATGCTTTGCATGATCTAATATTTTTTGTGTTTCTATTTTTTCAACTATCTGACTGGAATACATAACAATTGTTTTATCAGCATATTTTTTTATAACTCTTAAATCATGAGATATTAATATTAAACCCATTTTTCTTTTCTTAACTATTGCTTTTAAAAGATTTAGTATCTGTTCTTGTACTAAGGGATCTAAAGCTGTAGTGGGTTCATCTGCTATTAATAGACTAGGTTCTCGCGCTAACATTAAAGCAATTAATATTCGTTGAGCCATACCACCTGAAAGTTGATGCGGATAGAGTTGTAAACATCTTTCAGCATCTTTAATTCCCATCTCATTCAACAATTCAATTGATTTATGCTCGATGTTTTCACTCTTATTATTCAACAACATAGCATTCTTTAATTGACTTTTCACATTAGCTGAAGGATCAAGTGCAGTATGAGGGTTCTGAAATATCATCGCTATATGCTTCCCTCGCAGCAATTTTATTTCATCATAGCTATAACTTTTATCTTCATAATTATATGATCTAAAACTGGTTACCAAGTTTTTACTATTCAAGGCAAGCAGTGTTTTAGCTAGTAAGCTTTTCCCACTTCCTGATTCACCGATAATTCCAATGATCTCTCCATGATTTACTTCTAAATCAATGTTATCTAATAAAATTATGTCTTCAGTTTTTACTTTAAGTTCTTCAATTTTTAATAGCATTTTTTTCTCTTTTATTAATTGTAAGATTCTCACCTATATAGTTTAAAAACAACACTACCAACATTAAACATAGGCCTGGCAAAATAATAAGATATGGATTAGTACTAAAATAATTACGTGATTCTGCTAACATAGCTCCCCATTCGGGTAATGGAGCAGGTATTCCTAATCCTAAAAAACCCAAAGCAGAAATCTCTAATATTACTTCACTAAAAGACAATATAGATTGTTGCATTAATAAATTTTTAGAATTTGGTAATATTTCATTTTTTAGGATTTGTATTTTGCTACTGCCAGTAACCTTAGCAATTGTTATATAAAGTTCAGTATTAATACGACTTGTAATAGAATGAGAAAATCTAATAAATCTAGGTATTAAGACAATGACTAATGCTATAAATAGCTCTATCACACCATTACCAAAAATAGCTACTATTACAATTGCAAGTAAAATACCTGGTATTGACATTAGAATGTCGGAAAAGCGCATAATAAAGGACTCAATTGTGCCTTTTCTTATCGCAGCATAACAACCTAAAAAAAAACCAAAAATAGATGATGTAAATACAATAATGAGTGCTAAACCTATTGTATTTATTCCTCCCAAAATTAATCTATCTAAATATGATCTACCTATATAATCAGTACCAAAAATATAAGAGAAACCATTAGTCAAGCCAGGTTGCAGAAGAACTTTATCTATATTTTGGGTATATGGATCTAGAAAAAAACAAGAAATTCCTAATAAAACAAAAGGAAAAATAAAAACATGCTTTTTATTTATCATACTTTCACCCTTTGTTTTGGATCAATTATTTTCACTAGCATTTCAAGTATAAGATTCACAATTAAAATAAATACCCCAATGAAGAGTATTACTACTTGAATGACTGGATAATCTCTACTTAAAACGCTTGTTACAAGAAATCTACCTATACCTGGCCATGAAAATATTGTTTCAGTAAGAATAGCACCGGCAACAGTCACATTTATTAAATACAAGCTTGAGATCGTTAAAACTGGTACTAATATATTTCTCAAAACATGCTTAAAAAAAATGCTAGATTCACTCATTCCTAAACTTTTTGCAGTTAATATATAATCTTTCCTCAACACTTCCAAAATACTAACTTTAGTTATCTTCGCTATTGAAACAATAGGCACAATTGACATTGTTATAATTGGTAAAACCATATGATTTAAGCAACTAAAAAAGGCAGTAAAGCTATAATTTTTATAATTATCACCTATTAAACTATCGATTAAATAGAATCCAGTATATGAGATTAAATCAAATTCATAACCAATTCTACCAGAAACTGGAAATAAGTTAAATTTTAATGAAAAAATATTTATTAATAATAATCCAAGCCAAAATATTGGAATACAATAAACAACTAACATGCTACTAGATAATATTCTTTCGACTTTAGAATTAAATTTATAGGCCAAATAAATACCTAATATACTACCTATAAAAAATGAAAAAATAAAAACAATTAAGCCTAACTCAAAACTAGCTTTCCATCTAGGTAATAATTCAACTATTATTGATTTACCACTAACAATTGAATTACCAAAGTTTCCCTTAAAAATATTCAGTATATACATTTTCAATTGTTCATACAACGGATAATTTAGGCCCAAACTTTCCATCATTATCCTATATTGTGCTGGATCATTTCCTCTATCACCAAGCATTAATAAAACTGGATCACCTGGTGCCAACCTTATTAAAAAAAATGAAATCAAGAATATAAAAAATATTGATATGAAAAAATTTATGGATCTATTCATTATTTTCACCTTTAAAAATTAAGTATTGAAAATAATCTAAATCAAAAGGATTATTGATATATCCGCTGACTCTATTATTTGAAATTCTATAAATATCGGCATGTGCAAGTGGTACAATCGGTTCATCATTGGCTAATATAGTTAAAGCTTCTTCATATAATTTTTTACGAATATTTTGATTATTTGTTAGTTTTGCATTTGTAATAATTTCATTAAATTCTTTATTACAATATCTAGCATTATTTGAACCCTTATCAACAGACTCACAACTTAATAATGGGAATAAAAAGTTGTCCGGGTCACCATTATCACTATTCCATCCCAATTGTACTAATTGATGTTCACCATTTTTAACTTTTTGTAAATATGTTCCCCATTCATACGATTTAATTTTTACACGAATATTAGCTTTAGCTAAGTCTGATTGCATTAATTGTCCCATTTTCTTTCCATCAGGATTATATGGACGAGAAACTGGTAAAGTCCATAATTCAAGATCGATACCATTTGGGTAGCCAGCTTCGTTTAATAATTTTTTTGATTCCTCTATATTATAATTATATTTTTTCACACTATCATTATATCCTAAAACGTTTTTAGGATATGGATTGATTGCTATAGTTGCCTTATTATTGTACACAATGTCTATATAACTTTTTTTATTTAATGCATAAGCAATAGCTTGACGAACCTTTAAATTATCTAATGGTTTTTTTTCAGTATTTAAAGCAAGATATCCAATGTTAATTCCTTCATTTTTAATAACTTTAAATTTTTTATTTTTAGTTATCTCATCTATATCATGTGGATTTGGTGAAACAATAATATCACACTCACCTTTTTTTAATTTTTCCATACGCACACCAATATCTGGTGTAATAGAAATAATTAAATTTTCTATTTTTGGCTTATCTCGCCAATATTTATTATTAGCCTTATATTTTATTACACTATCAGGAACATAACTAATAAAATAGTATGGCCCTGTTCCTAATGGAATATTATCAATATCCTCCCTTCTATTTTCCTTAATTAAATGATCAGCATATTCCTTTGAAAGAATTGACATAAATGGCAAAGCCATATTCTTGATAAAAATATAATCTGGTTTTTTCAGTTTTATTCTTAAATTTAAACCATCAATTTTATCTACACTTTCAATATTCTCACTAAATCCCATTCCTTGAAAATATTGATAATTTATACCATTAACCTTATGGTATGGATTATTTACATCTAACTGTCGTTCAATTGAAAATATTACATCATCCGCATTTAAATTTCTTTTGGGTTTGAAAAAATTAGTCTCTTGAAAACTAATATTATTTTTTAATTTAAAAAGGTATTCTGTACCATCTTTGCTTACTTGCCAACTTTCAGCTAAAGACGGCACGATTTCCATCGTGCCAGGTTTAAAATCAACTAGCCTATCGTAAATAGTCGTAGCTGTAGCTGTTCTAGCTGTACCAGATAGAGTTTTCTGAGGGTTTAAAAGCTCTGGTGAACCCTCAGAACAATATATTAAAGTATTTTTATTTTCTTTTTTGGGTGGTGCACAACCTATCAAACTAATTGATACAGTGACGACACCACAAATTATCATTTTTTTTTTCAATTCTTATACTCCATTTTCATCAAGACCAGAAACCTAAACTTTCATCTTCACGCAATCCAAAAAAAGAGGTCTGTGAAATACGATAACCATTAGGATTACCTAAGACTTCATGAAAATTTTGTGTATTAAAGATAATAAGATCACCTACCTCTGGCACCATTCGTAAACAATCATTCACATCATCGAGTACTTCATAAGGAAAATAGTATTCATTAGGCACTTTCATCTTTTCATTTTCAGGCGTATGGATAGTGTCATAGACTACTAACTCACCTTTGTTACTTACTGTGTAGTAAATATTCCAAGTTAGTTGTCTTAAAATTTTTTTTACATCCCATTCTGTTGCTATGTGTGAAGGCGCATGATCAATATGTAATTTTCCATGTCCTTTAAAACTTCGAAATGCTCCTGCAAAATATTCGCCATAACCATCTTCTTTAAAAACTTCAGCCTTTCTACCACTTTTATCATTAAATAATTTGAGCACTTCATTTACAGGATTTATATTTAAATCCTTGTATATATTATCAATTTGCTCTAATGCTTTTTCTCTCTGTTCAAAATAGTATCTTTTCTCTTTAGTTACACATTGATTATGGCACACTCCAATATGATTAACAGGAATATCATTTAAATGTGAATAATTAGAAAAATTAGATTGAATTAATCGTTCTGCAACTTGGTCACATATATCTTTCGGAATGAAGTTTTTAACAATAATTCCAGGGATTTTAAAATCAAGTAAAAGATTAAAGTTTTCTTCACTCATCTCATAAAATTCATTTTTAATCCAGTTTTTCATTTGGAACTCCTAATTCTTTAACGATAAATATATTTTTCTGGCATAATAAAAAAATTATTACCATATATATAATATTTGATATTAATATTAATTTTAAAAATTGATTACTTATTAAATCCAATAAAAATCCTAATAACATACTCATTAAACCAGCACCAAAACAGCCAATTGAAAAGGATATGCCATATATCAAACTAAGCTTACCATTGGGTGAATACTTAACAGTACCAATATATCCATACATCCATAGAATCTCAAAAATAAATACCATGATCATAAATAAAATTAATGCTTGGAATTTATCACTTACTGCCAAAGAAAATATATAAGTTATTACTGTTAGCAGTGAAAGAGTAACTACAATTAATTTAGAGAAACTATTATATAAATCTATTTTATTTGAAATATATGTAAATGCTACTGAACCAGAGATAATAGCTATACCTGCCACAACATATGACATTGAACTTTCATTCGCTGAAATATGATATTTCTGCAATGGATATATTGTTTGTAAAACTGAATAAGTACCTTGAAAAAAAATTGCAGTAATTGGAAAAAGTAATGCATACAACCTAAGAATTCCATTATTTTTCAAAATTATAAAATAATCTTTTATTCCAAATAAAATATTATTACTATCACTGTTTTGAGTTTTAGGAAAATCTTTTAAAGTTCGAGACAAGCTAATTAGAAGAATTGAAATAATATAAGTTATCAAATTAATTACAATAATTCCTTTTATATTTAGCTTACCTATAAATAGTATTGCAAATATTGCAGCCACACTAATACCTATGTGGTAGCTACTCTGCAATATACTTGAATAAAACTGTTGATTTTTATTATCAAACACATATCGGCATGCGACTGTTCTATTTACTCGAACAATTTGATCAAACATTCCCCTAATAAATAAAATAGCAATTACCCAATAAATACTCTTATCAACAAAGAGGATCAGTAATCCTGTAATAGTCAATGCACATATTTCTGATAACCTCCATTTCAGCAAAGGACTTTTCCCAAATTCCCAATTATTCCTTATAAAGACTATTAATAATGCTGGTAGCCATTGGAGACTAACCAGTATACCCGTCAATAAAGCTGATTTAGTAGTTTCATAAAAGTAAAAAGTTAATGATATTTGTAATAGTATCGACCCTAATGATGATATAAAGGTTGAACTAGATAATAAAAAAAGATTTTTCAGAGAAATATCCATAGGCATTTACTCTACCAATGAATTTTCACGGATATAATTAATACACGTAAGTGCATTAAACTTTGCAGCTTCTCGGTTTTCTCCCTGAGCCATTACCTGAACAACCCAGCTAAAATTAGATTTTAGATCCTCAACTTTTTCATTTTCCTGATAATGAAACCAAACATTGGTTATATCTTTCATTTTCTGAAGAATTTCTATATTTGGTAATTTTTTAATTATTCCTTCTTTATTTGGAACAAAGCACTGCCAACTTGCTCCCCTTTTCTTATTTGAATATAAGTTTTCATCAAATTTTAAATTTCCTAAACTACATTCTATACAATCACCTACGATAGAACGACCTGTAGCAAGATCCATCATAATAGAATGTCCACTTCCTCCGACTCTTGTATTAACTTCAACAAGTCTTGCTTCCTCATCATTTACAATTAACTCTATATGACTTGATCCATAATCGTAGTCTATGCAGTTTAGTATTTTTTTTGCTTTTTCTTTTGCTAGACTTGCAATTCGGTCATCTAAAGTAAATGATGATCCAATTTCAACACAATCATGAATAATATCTCTATCAGCAACTCCAATAATTGCATGCTGACCTTTAGCAAACGTTAATGTCTCTACACTTACAAGCTGGCCTTCTAAATAATCTTCAATCACAAGTTCATCAGAAATACCATCCTGATTACTTTTAATATATTTCTTCTTATAGTTTAGAAGATCATTATCATTCCTACATACACTTGCTCCAATACTTGAATGTCCATGTAATGGTTTGATAAAAAATGGATATTTTAGATTATTCATTTCAATCTCATCATCGATAAAATTGATATCTTTGATAATTACAGAACTGACCTTCTCAACTTTATTTTCAGCTAAAATTTTACGTATTAAACTTTTATTTTGAGCTATTTCAATTGCTTGAGAGTTACTATGTTTGACGTTCATTTCTTTTGCTAATTTTGCAGTAACTAGTGTTCTGATTTCTGCAAATGTCAAAATAGCATCTACTTTTTCAAATTTTTTTAGTACGCTTACGAGCTCTCCCAAATCATTTGAATTATTAACATTAATTATTTCACTTGCCTGATCAATTTTAGAGAGAGAAGAAGCAGGAAACCAACTCAAAAAGCGTTCATAACTATCAGTAATTAGTACCGAGTGATATCCTTTTTCCTTGCAATATGTTAATGCATCTAAACCAGTGAAATTCGTTTCAATAAAAACTACTACTTTTTTCATTATTTCCTGCTCTCTTTAATTCATCTTATTTTGTAGAGATATTTAAATTTTCAGCAATATAGTTCCAAAACTTCCGCCAAAAATTAAGGCCATCTTCAAAAGAAATCATAAATTCTCTTTTTGATTCATCTGATTGGCAAAATCTTAAAAAATTAGCTACTGAATGACGGATGTGTTCTGTCTCATCTGCTCTATGAATTTCAAAGAAAGGCGTATCACTCAATAAAGCAATACAATTATCATCAAAACATAACCCTTTGAATAATGTTTCGATATTTTCTTCTGCAATAATTTCAAAACTTAATAAAAGGCCAACTATTCCATACTGACTGTTAGTATTAAGTAAAGTATTTTTTAAACTTTCTAAAACATTTTTAATATTTACTATTTCATAATCTTTTTTATAACTTAAATTTACTTTTTCAATTGCATCTAAAAAAAGCTTAGAATGAATATATTGCTTATCCTGCCCACCTAACTCATCATACGCAATTTGAATTAAATGATGCTGTCTTTCAGGGTCATCTGTTAAAACAACAGCTAATGATAAAAAAGTAGGAACAAAAGTTGTAAACTCGTACCACGCAGTTGCTACTTTGTTTGCTTTAGCAACATCCACTGTTTGAAGAGCTGAATGAATATTCTTAAATACCTCATATTTTTCAGCTTCACTAGAAAATTTTGTAGTCCATTCAACGACTTCAGGATGCCCATGATAATAAGTATCTTCTGGTATCAGATATCTTAAATCTGCTTTTTCTTGGCTTGAGTTACTATAAATGCTATGATCCATGATCATCTCCTAATTGCATAAGACAGGGGTTGATTTAACAATCTTTCGTAAGATTGTTAAGAGAAGGGGATTAAATGTGCTAGATTTAATCCCCTTTTTTATTATTTAAATAAACTTAAATTACCTGTTAGTTTATTTATGGCTTTTTTTTCGCCACACAACAAAATTCCTTGATATTCAAGATCTTCGTTCGCAATTTGCTCTAATTTTTCAGCATACTCTTCATACGAGCGTGTGAGTCTTGTTAAATTCAAAACATTAACTTCAAATAATTGATTTTTATATTCTTTAGCATTATTTCTTATATTTCTAAGTTTATCTATATCTGCACTTAGAATAGGCAACCCAATAGTGGTAATACCCTCGTGCATTTCTTTATCTTTATTTATAAGGTTACGTCCAACAATCTCAGGATATTTCTTACCCAAACTCATTCCTAATATTGCTGCCGTATTTGTAATTACACCTATTGGTAATTTTTCGTCAATTATAATTACTGCTTTTAAATTATCGATATCCATTTTGTTTTAACTCGGATTTAGTTTTTTTATTTTCTAATACATACAGAAAGGTTTGTCTATATTTTTTTACTAATTAATCTAATTTTTTATAAAAATATTTGTTTTTTATAATGTTTTAATTAATTCTTTATTTTTATAATATCTATTACTTTTTTTTATAATTTATTTTTCAATGTAATTTTATAGAATATTTTGAGAAAATCTTCCCTTTTAAAAATCATAATTAGTTGAATAATCACATAAAATAATTATATTTACAAAATATATTTATTGCATTTTTATATAACAAAAATGAATTAAATACCTATTCAGAGAAACTTCCATTTTTAGTATAAAACTCTTATATTTACTCACACTAATATCAAACACATAAATCCATATTACCATTCTCAATAAGCTTATACATTTATAAAGAACTAGGTTCTACTTTTTTAAAATCGCAATGCGGCCAACTCATGAGTTCTCTATATAATTTTAGCCAACAAAATCAACTACACAGCTCATATATGTAATTATATTTCAGTTCGATTTCCATTTTAAGGTAATTCCTTTTTTAGAACTCTTTCTCTTTATTGAAAACTAAGTACTGAGGGCACTCTAAATTTAATAAAAATTGGGGGAGCCCGTAAGAATACTCTGAATAAACAAAAGCTAAGCCCCGATTACCGAGGCTTAGCTTTAAAATAATTTTAAATTAAAAAACTACTTATTTGATGTCAGTAAACTCAGAAACAGGTTTGTTAACTTCAACTTTTGTACCTGCAAATTTTTCGCTCACAAACTTTTGTACTTTAGGTAAGTGGTAAAGTTCACCTAATTTCGTATAGATCGGATCATTTTTATTCGCTTCAGCCACACCTAATAAGTTCACATAAAGCTTTGTAGACTGATCAATCGGCTCACGGAAGATAGAATCTTTCAGTACGTTTAAGCCGCCTTCAAGTGCCAATGTATTACCCAATACAATTGCATCAACGTCGTTTTTAACACGAACTGCTGTTGTCATTTGGATTGGTTTTAATTTTAAACCTTTAGGGTTTTCAGCGATGTCGTTGGTTGTCCCTTTTACAGGATCAAAGTCTGGTTTAAGTTTAATGAGTTTAGCAGACTGTAATAATGTTAATGCACGCGCTTCGTTAGCAGTATCGTTTGGAATCGCGATTGTAGCGCCTTGTGGGAACTCATCAACAGTTTTAACTTTATTTGCATAAAGGCCCATTGGCTCTAGGTAAGTTGTCGCAACAGCAGCAACTTTAGCAGTATTTGAAGCATTGTAAGCAGCTAAATAGTTAAATGACTGGAACGCATTTACGTCTTGCTCACCACTTGCTACAGATGTATTTAACACAACATAGTCAGTCAGGTTAGTCACTTCAAGTTTAATACCCGCTTCTTTAGTCTCAGGAAGCGTTGCAACATATTTCCATACGTCAGTGTCTGAACCTGTTGAAACAAGTTTAATTGTGCGTACCGACTCAGTTTTGTCTTTAGCTGGTGCTGTATTTTCAGTTTGTGCAGGTTGTTTATTACATGCAGTCAGTGTGAGTACAGATGCGCTGAACAGGACACTAAATAATTTTTTCATAGATACATCCTAAAATAGGAAACGCCTACTCTACAAAAGAGCGAGGCATTCCCAACCATTGGGTCGAAATGCAATATTTGGCTGGAAATAATTTCCAGATATATAAGGGTTTAGAAGCCTGAATTCAGCCTAATTTCTTCCTTGATCTTGCTCGCTGAACAATAGAATTATGTTTTGAATCAGTTTCTAAATATGGGATCATCATATATCAATAAGTGAATATTCTACAAATAACTTGTTCGATTTTGATATATAGACTCGCTCTTGGTAAGGCACTGAAAATAAAAAACATATTATATAAATATAACAATTTTGATTAAAATATATACTTATTTGATTTATATGAAATTTTCAGGATTTGTTAGCAATATTTAAGCTAACTATGACTGTAATTTATGTCCTACGCATAAAAAAGCCCCTGTTTTCACAAAGGCTTTTTTTTAATTAGATGGTTAGACTCAGTTTCAATTATTTATGAACCCAAGGCACAGCTGGTGAACCAATCCACGCAGATTTAGCAGGAATATTTTCACCTTTCATAACTAATGTTAATGGTCCTAACACTGCATGATGGCTCACATTTGCGTTATATAAAATAATACTACGTGAGTTTACGACCACATCATTTCCAACATTGACCTGTCCAATTTTCATAATACGATCTTCAAACAAGTGGGTTTGTGGACCTGAAAAGCTATTAAATTCAGCACGGTCACCAATACTCACACAGTCAAATTCTGTGATATCAGCCGTATCCATATAAACATCTTTACCAATTCGAACACCTAAAATACGCAAGAAGAATGGCAACATTGGCGTTCCTCTTAAGTAGTTCAGGAAGTTTGGAATCGCAACCGATTCATATAAGCTCGTGATTCCTTCACTT
>Ga0207713_1002168_pt1 | contig 14568 bp, 9 predicted proteins | sample KBSS64metaG_FD_184404 | JGI IMG/M metagenome (GOLD analysis project Ga0207713, IMG submission 184404) | Switchgrass rhizosphere microbial communities from Kellogg Biological Station, Michigan, USA - KBS S6-4 metaG (SPAdes) (version 2) | ecosystem: Host-associated > Plants > Roots > Rhizosphere >...
TGGCGAGCTGGAGATTACCGATTTGAACCGGGTGTACCTGGAGCAGAACCGGCTGTCGGTGGAGATCATGGGGCGTGGGTATGCCTGGCTGGATACCGGGACGCATGATTCGTTGCTGGAGGCGAGTGGGTATATCGCTACGATCGAGCGCCGGCAGGGGCTGAAGGTGGCTTGTCCGGAAGAGGTGGCGTTCAGGCAGGGGTGGATTGGGGCGGAGCAGCTGTTGAAGCTGGCTGAGCCGTTGGCCAAGAATGGGTATGGGCAGTATTTGAAGCGGTTGGTGGGGGATAGGGTTTATTGATTTCTGTTCATGACTTCTACCGTTATGAGTCCGACCGATAATTGACGTTTGTCGGGTCTAGATAAATAAAGTGCAAGTATTTTCAAGTGGTTGCCACAAGACCTGCTACCGCGGACGGTAGCAGGCTGCTCTAATTCGCTAGTTTATAACTATAGAAGGATGAGAAAGCGCTTGAAGCGCTTTCGGTATCTTTCCAGACCGAATTGCAAGGTTGCCCAACGTTTCCGACCCTACACGGCTGAGATGACCGCTGTCGTAGTAAAGTTGCGTTTTGCCTGAGAAGGCTGAGCAATAAACCCCATCACAAATCAAGTCGCGAACACCGAAATAAGAGACGTTCTTTCTTTCGGAAATGCGCTTGACTATCTCTTGGTTAACTCGCATTTCGCCTGTGTCAGGTAGGGTCGTCCTTTTACCACAATCCAGATACGGGATCTTCAACGCTTTTTCAGAGCATTGACGGTCAATGGTGTTAAAGGTCGGCGCTTTCAAAGCAATGATGATGTGTTTTCCGCTCTTTCCAAGCTCATCCAGCATCGCCTCAAAATCTTCGAAGAATGCTGTGTTATCAACGTAATGGTAAGCGGGCCAGCTTGCACCTACAATGACAGTGTCGTACTTATTGATCTGGTTTAAAACTTCCGCGAAGTAGGAGGGGCAGCTTACCCTATAGCCTTCTTTGATATATCGAATACTGCGCTGCCCGGGGAAGGGAGGGCATGCGCTGTGTTCAACATTTCTCATGGATATACCTTGCTTCAAAGCAATGATATTTAAGTAGCCGGCGAAATGAGCGGCATTGGAATCACCCACCAATATGGCGGTAGGCGCTTTAGATTTATCACCCAACAAGCATTTTGGGGAAGTGAAGAGCTCAGGTTTGAACGCATTCTGACATACATAAGGCAGCTCGGCTGCCGGGTCGGAGCCTGAACGGTTGGCTGCGAGCGCGGATTGATATCCATCTGGACTGGTGAGGCCGAGAACACCATTGTTTATGAAAAGGAGACCCGCTAGAGCAAGTGCCAAGGAAGCCGAAGCCGGTATCGCAAGATTAAATTGCCAGCTTTTTTTACTTCTGAATGGCACCTCTACCATGAAATAGCTGAAGAGCGTCAGCGCGATCATAGACAATAAGCATATTAGGTAGCCGAATACGTCGGGCTCGCCATAACCATAGCGATAAAATGCCAAAACAGGCCAGTGCCATAGGTACAGCGAAAAAGAGACTAGCCCGATGGCAACCATGGGCTTAATAGATAGAATTTTGCCCACGTAGGTACTGTAGAAACTGCCCGAAGCCAAGATCAATGCAGCTCCAATAGCGGGCACTGCTGAAATAAAACCAGGGAAGCCCTCAGTTTCGCGGATAAATGCTAAAGACCCAATCAATAATAACGAGCCTAGTATAGCCAACGCTTGGACATAAATTTTCTTTATATTGCCCTTGATCGCATCCGTTAAGAAAAACGTAATGCCCCCGAGAAGAAGTTCACCAGCCCGCGAAGGTAGCATGTAATAAGCGAAGGTGGGATCACTCGCAAGTGTGAATTGGCCATATGCAAAAGAAGCAGCAGCAAGTGCTAGCGCCACCGCTACAGTTGTACCACGACCACCCAACTTCAGCGTGATGAGCAGCAGCGCAGGCCAGACTAGATAAAATTGCTCCTCAACTCCTAAAGACCACATATGAAGCAGCGGTACTGTGTCAGAGGATGCAGCAAAATAGCTGGTGTCAAGAAACTTCCAGAAATAGATATTTGCGGCTGACACAGTGGATGCTACAGCTGATAGCGATAAAGCCTTCGCATCATCTGGAAGCATGAAGAAAGAGCCGAAAACCAGTGTTGCCACGGTTGCCAGCAGAGCCGCTGGTAGAATGCGGCGAACGCGGCGCATATAGAAATCAGGGAACGAAAAAGATCCAGTTGCAGCTTGTCTGGCAACGATTCCAGTAATAAGGAAACCAGAAATCACAAAGAAGATATCGACGCCGACGAAGCCACCAGGCAACCACTGTTTGTTGAAGTGGAAAATTACAACGGCCAAGACGGCCACTGCTCGGAGTCCGTCTATATCGGGACGGTAGGCAAGTGCTTTGTTGCTCATGAAATCCCTTTCGGCCAACATGGCCCTGGCAAGGAGTTGTGGAAGCATGGATTTTACAGATGATGGCTACGTGATGTAAGAAAAAAGCGACATCATAATTGCAAAATTTACGAGTCAGGTCGAAAAATGATCAGCGCCAGCGCGTGTAGGCACTGACCTCGCTGGTCTATGCACAAGCCTTGTCAAGGGAATAGGCTAATACCGCGATTTTGGTCGGATAGTCTGGTATGCTCCAAATATCTTTATGATCTGACCGGTCTCAGGCCGTTCGTGACGCTGGCGAACCCGTGGCGTCAGCTGAATGGTAGAGGTTCAAGTCGTATCATTGGTTTGAATTGGGTAGTTGTTTATAGGAGGTCTTGCGAGCCTTATGAATTTATTTATTTATGGAAGTTGTGTTTCGAGGGATATATTTAACCTCGAGGAAAGTCGAGTGTTTAATCTTTCGACCTATTTCGCAAGATCTTCTATGGCAGCGCTGTGCAGTGAGCCTTATCAGAATGACAAGGCTTTAGAGAATATTCCATCCGCCTTCCGGCGACGCATGGTTTCCAATGATTTTTCTAAAGGTTTGCTCAGCGCTGAAACAAGCATCAAAGAAGCTGATGTTATTCTCGTCGACCTCATCGATGAGCGGTTTGATGTACTCGCTTTGGCAACAGGGCAGATCATTACACATTCGAACGAGCTTGTTGAAAGTGGATTGTTAACAGAACTTGAAGGGTCAAGCTTCAGGCGTATTCCTCAAGGGACTCCAGAGCGGCGAAGTTTATGGCTTGAAGGCATGAAATGCTTCATTGCTCTTCTTAAAAAACATAATAAGCTCGATCAACTTGTCGTGAACAGCGTCTTTTGGGCTGAAAGGTTTGAGTCTGATTCAAGTGCTCTATTTCCGGTTGCTCAAGCGTCGATTGAGAAAGCAAATGCAGAGTTGTCATGGATGTACGATGAGCTCAGCAAAGAAGTGAAATCAAATCAGTTCTTGAGATTTGCCCCCGAGTTTTTATCAGCGGATGAGAATCATCGATGGGGAGTATCACCGTTTCACTACTGCGAACGTTACTATAAGGAAGCACTGGCGCAGTTGTTGGATGAAAAAAAGAGATGTTCGACCAAAGATCGAGAGGTGCATAAGGCGCCGCTTGTTACGCCAGGCTTGACTCTCAGCGTAGCAGCGTATAGGACGGGCAAGGACGTATTTGCCAATTGTTCCCTCGCGGAAGATCATCGTGTATATGAAGATGGTGATTTTGCTTTTTATCTTCTTGTCGACGGTGTTAGAACTGAAGTGCGCTGGTATGAGCGCTCAAGAAATGTAAGATTCAGTGTTCCCTCGGAAAGTGGGAGCCTTGAAGTGGTTGCGTTTTATAGAGATGAAGCAGGTGATAAGCTTGTTGTAAAAGGCCAAGTAAAAAGGTTAGGTAGTCAAGGTTTCTAGGAAATAGTTAGAAGCGCTAGGCACTCTTCGTGCGGTGTGAGCAAACGATGAATTAAGCGTAGCGCTTGTGAGATTTAATTTTGTACTGTAACTGGTGTGTATTTTTCCCAGGCTTTGACATGGTCTACGTTAAATTCACATCTGCCATTGGGGGAAGAGCTCAAGTTTTTTGTTATGCTGGATATCGTGTAGTAATCAGCGTTTCTTCTGTAAATAATGTAGTTCCGGTTGTTATATTCTTTGCCATCACTGATGTCGATTACTTGGTTTTTATGCGTAACCAAAATCGATTCTCCATCGGTGAACCTGACCTTTACCAGGCCGCTTTCTCCGGCGACCATAATCGGATGCATAAATAAGGAATTTTCTATGCATTCGCTGTCACATTGCACAATGGCGCTAGTCAGTGAGTTGTACGCTAAAGTGCGGCCATGGGCAGTTTTGATAGGCACGGCATGGGCAGTGAGGTCTTTGCTCTTGCTACGTATTTTTAGCAGTTGATAAATGCCAAAATCATTTGTATTTTTTGTCGATGTATAATTTTGAAGCAAGGCACTTGATACTGTATTTCGAACTCGATGATTGTCTTTGATCAGCCCGCACGCGAGTTTGCTTGACAGTAGTTGCAGCGCGACAACTGGGCGTCTCCTTAGGAGGTAATCGCCTAAGCTTTCAATGTAGCTAGAGGAGGCGTGGCGTCGCTCTCTGTAGATGCTAAGTAAACCAGCAGGCGTCATGTCTTTCGCGCTGGTGATCTCATTGAAAAAGGAGGAGCTTGCTAGAATGGTAGTGGCGCCGTGCATCGAGAAGCGTAGTGGCAGATAGTTAATTGGGTAGCCAAGATTTTTGATCTGATCGACATGCTGACTATCACCGGCGAAAGCAGGGTCATGAGTAATGAAGATCTCTCCAGTCAAATCTTCAAAACAGATCGCATTGTCAGCGTTATGATGCTCATTGAAATAGATGTTGTACCGGTGATCTTTGATCAGGCTCGGGTTGATAGAGTATTGTGGTACTAATGAGAACACCCTATCCGCATTGAGCAGCTTGGAAAACTTGAGTGCTGCATAGCCACCCATTGAGCCGCCGTAAACTATTCTAAAATCCATTGAATTCAGAATTGCCCTGAGGCTTCGTATCGCGTTTTCAACGCTCTTGTATGGAAACCAGTTTCGGTCCTTGGCCATGAAACCGATAGCATTTAATTTTTGCTTTGCGACAGGTTTTTCGGCAAAAAAAGAATCTCCACTTGCAAGGGAAAACATATCGCCAAATGTGACGACTATGTGCTTTCCTTCGCCAGGTTGATAGATGACGCGTATATGCTCGTCTTCATACGATATGATTTTCACAAAGCCTCCACTTTATAATTGCGTGCAATAATCAGTTTGCAAAATTAGTGAAATTAAAATGTCGAATAAGTAGGTCGATGCTCATCATTAAATAATTGGAAAGGTGGGCGCTCCCACCTTACCTAGATCATCAACTAAGTGCGGGCTTCATGCTTTGGAGTTTGCCGCCGATAAGCTTCCTTTCAAGGATGTTTTTCACAAGGTTGGATAGCTTGATTTCAATCAGGAGATGGAAAAGTGCAGCAACATATACGGCTACTACGCTCGTGAATATAACGTACCCCCAGCCATGCATGATGGCTCGGTAAGAAGTACGGAGTACCATATAGTCAAGCGCTGCTCGGGTTAGGTAATGCGTGAGATACAGCGAAAAGGATATTTTCCCTAGCCAGACAAGTGATGATGGAACTTTGAATTCTACAGTTTTGCTTGCAATGGCCAGGCATGCCACAAAGAGCATGATTGGAGCACCCCAACTCATAGGTCCATAACTGCTGTAACCTGAGTAGTTAAGCCAAATCACCAGCGCAAGAGAAATTGCTACACTTGACTTGGCGAGCGTTATGTTTGGGAAAACGATACTGTCTTTTAAGTACAGTTTGGCAATAAGGAAGCCTGCCAGAAACTCAAAAATAATTGGGTTTGTAGCAAGATTCAGATAGGTTAGCGTGTAACCATGATTTTTGTTTGCAGCAAAAGAAAATTCCGAGAAGGTCGCCGGCACCAAGATGAGTGTGAGCGCCATCCATCCCATTAACACATGAGTTTTAAACTTTCCAAATAGGAGGGAAAGCCCGAATACGACATAGAAATAGATTTCGAAATTCAGCGTCCAACCGAGTGAAACAACAGGTGCATGAAAGAGTGGGTGGGCGTTGCTGACCGGAATGAAAAATATGCTTTTTGCAAAAACAATCAAATTATCAATGCCAAAGAAAAACTCTGGGTTTCGTTTGACTACCAAAATCCACAATACTGAGACGATGAAGTATAAAGGGAAGATTCTGCTGAAACGTTTGATTGCGAAGTCTTTTGCGTAGTCTACCCCGGAGCCTCCTTGTGTAGAGTAAACCATAATAAAACCACTGATCACAAAAAATAAATCAACGCCCATGGCGCCTGGAATCAGGACGGAGCTGATCTCTTTAAAGCTAGGGTTCTGTAGCAAATACTCTCGGGCGTGGCATAAAACCACTAATAAAGCAGCAACTCCCCTTAAGCCCTGTATCCAATCGATTTTGTTAGATTTACTGTTCATCATTTCAGCCGTGGGTAGAAAATCAAAAGCGATGCCAAGCCATCGCGGTGGTTTAGGTGATTCGAAAGTCAGCAATGTTAGCGATTAATGAATTGAGGCTCAAGAGGATGCACCGTGATCGTCTGGGCTACGATTAATGCACTCAAGAATATCGGTAACTAGACCCAAGGCCGATTGATAATCTCGTTTGTTCATGAATCTTTCGAACAAGTACATGAATGACGCAAGCTTGGCAGTCTCGAAATCCAGGTTCAACCCCCGTCTCGAAGCTTTGGCTAGCTCCAGTGACTCTGCAAGTTTTTGATGCTCATTAACTGGCCAATTTGCTCCCAAAGGTTCTAAATGCCAGTTGCCCCAATGGATGACAGAAAGGTTTTCATCGCTATCTACAAGTAATGTATCAGGTGTCACATCAAATGAGATGAGCTGCCTTGGTGATTGGCCAAGGCGTTGTTTTATAGTGGCGAACGCGTCCGACAGTAATTTGACCTTTGTCTGTTCTGTATCGCTGACAGCGTGAAGGTTAAGATCAATAAGCATATCCGCATGAAGTCTGGACTCCAAAAAGCTTTTTGATCTTTCGAATTTTTTAAGAAATACATCAGGCGGGGTGAGCGACATTAAAGTTGCGTGAAACTTTAACGAGCTGTTGTAGTACTCTCGGCCTGTCATTTTTTGTTCATTAGAGTACTCAAAAATGTGATATGCACAATTTTTCACTCTGCCAGACTTCAACAATGTTGGGCTATAAATCTCACTAAATTCTGTGAGAAGTGCGTTCTCTTGCGAGGCAGGGTAGTCTCTGGTGATATCGAAAAGTTTTACGATAAAACGTTTGGTATTTCCGGTGGAAGTGCACTGAATTTCATAGCAGTGGATGTCCGGATATCCAAGCTGAAAGCTTTGGATATTGTCAATGGTAAACGTATCTTCAAAAAGTGGCAGTAGTATTTCCGGTATCCAAAGGCTACGTTGCTCACTGGAAAGTAACATGTGGATATTGTCTGTCTTCTGAGGTGGAGCAACAAGCAAAGGGCGGTCGTGAAAAAACAGCGCACTGACTTGGGAGTGTTGTTGCCGTAGCAAAATAAGCTTAATGCAAAATCCAACCAGACGCTGTAGAGATTGCCTTACTAATAGTAGTGAAATCAGCGCGGTAAATGCGGGGGGAGGGGTGAAATATAAGAAGTCTGCAATGACACCAAAAAACGTCGCAAGGAAAATAAATCCACTTACGGAGTTAAGTATTTCCTGATAGTGTGCTGAAACTAATTTTTGGAATTTTTTTGATAAGCTGCACGCTATTGAGATTACGGCACACGAAACAACACTGCACGTTGCTATCAGGATAAAAATTAGAGGATAGAAGGCGCAGAGCGCCACGCCTGAAATAATGAAAAACAAAAGATCAGCCAGGCCACGGGTAAATCTGGAATACGCGCTTATTGCGATGGAGTCTTGGTTGTCAAACAGTGCTATTTTCCTTGCTTTGGATATGAGCAGGCGAGCACCGTTTTGCGTAACTTTGGTAGCGAAAAGCTCAAATATCAAGTGTGCTGTAAAGAAAATTAAAGCACTTGCACTCAGCCAAATAACAACAGTATTGTGTGAGTACGACTTTATTATGGTGGGGAAGTAGCTTGGTATACTTCCAGAGCTGACAATTATGATGGCTTTAAGTGGAAGAAAAAATGCCAGGAGCAAAAGCACCTGGCTTAGAATGTATATAATCTGGACCGACATCGTTTGCACTGGAGCCGCCCTAAAAAGCTTCTTTCCAAGTGAGAAAGCCCAGCGTATGCTTTTGTTGAGTTCGGCGCTTAATTGCGACATGCTGTCATTCCAGTTGCATTTGCGAATAATCAATCATCGCCAAGGGCGAAGGCACTTGGCGATATCATAGAGTCAATGGTTTTCAATAAATTCCATGAGTGCTCTATGGTCTTTGAATTGGTACGTAGCTATGTGTTCATCATAATAGCTTTTCTTGTTTTGGTTGGAATAATTTCCGCCGTGCCTGTTGTAGGAAAATATTGGTTTATCCAAAGTGCAGACCTTGTGAGGTATCACTCGGCCGGCAATATTTTGAACTGCGTCAAAACGCTCGTACAGTGCATATGGAGTCAGAGGGATAATGCCGCGCGAGACTGAAAATTTACAGCCGGTCATCATTCTTGAGAAATTGACATCATGCACCACTGAATTGCCACCAGGTGTCAGGTGAGTAATCCAGACGCGGTTAATTCCGATGACTGCTTGGGGAGTATCTTCGTTAAGCTCTAGCGCCTGTTGAGAAGCCAGCTCCGCAATTTTGCTGAAATAGTGCGGGGAAACAAAGTCATCATCATCGATTGCAACACGAACCAGTATCTGATCGGCGTCAATATCAGCCCGATTGATTCCTGCCGTCGCGAGTGCGTCGTCAAATATTTTTTCTCGTAGTTCTGGATATGTTGAGTTTGGCCGGCGAAGACGATCGATGTGCGTCTCATGTTCATTGTTGTAGCCACCCACCGGGTGATCATAGATGTTAATTACTGCATTTTTCTGGAGATCCAGGCGCTCAATAATCTTCCGGACTTCATCGATTGCCCGGCCCTTGTCACTGGAGATGTGGATAAACCAAATAAAGTTTCGATATTGCTGTTTGGCAATAAGACCAATGAGGCCTTTGAAATAACTCAAATATTTTGCGATCGCGGAAGTGTTAGATTCTGTGTCGCAAAAAAGCGTTTCCAGTAAAATCAAAGGTTGCAGCTCAGAGTAAAGGATTTTTTCTGCTTTCAGTGGGCTGTGATTAAAACTGTTGAACTTGGTCATCAATGCCAGGACGGTATTAGTGTCGCCCGTTGGCATCGCGATTAAAAGATCCTCGGCGGGCCCGTACACCCGAAGAGCGACACGGAAGTAAACTGTGCCCTCTGGAGGGGAGAAAGAGACCATTTGATTGGATGGGAATATTTTACTGTCCAGCTTCGACTGGCTGGCATCAAAGTAAAAGAATGCTGCGCTGACGGAGGTGCCTTCTTTACAGAGAAGCGAAAAAGTCGCGGATTCAGGATCGTTGAACCATTCTGAAAAAGTCAGTATTTCAGAGTAAAGGTATTCGTGCTCGGACTCACCCAGGCACGAGATGAATTCAATACCGTTGTCTGTGAAGTTCAGATTGACTTTCTTGGGCTTGCAATTTTTAAATGTTGTTAGAAGATTCATTTTTATATCATGTGTTTAGTGAGTGGCTAGACTGCAAAGAGCTTGCTATTGAGGTTCAAGATTTATGCAGCAACTCGTTTGCCATCTTTCTGACAATATTTTTTCGTGAAAATTTACTTATGAAATCTGTTCGATCTGTCATGCCGATGTGCAACTTCTGCAGTGCTTTCATCGCAGATTGGACATCGCATGGCTCGAAAAGTGCTATGTTGGCTATATTGCTTGCTGCGAATTCAGCTGAATATCCGCTCAACCCGCCAAGAATAGGTTTTTCAGTAGCCGCATACTCAAATAGTTTTGAAGGTATGACAGTCTTGAGTGAGGGTAAATTATTCAAGTGTAAGAACAGCACGTCTGCATTTTGATAATGGTTTATAAGATCGGCTCTTTTTACAGGTTCGATAACCTTCACGTTGGTTATTTTGTGCTGTGCCAGGGCTGCATTCAGTTGGTTGGCCGCTCTGCCGCAGCCAATTACTATGAATTGCGCTTTATCATCAAGTTGTGCGGCCAGTTCAGGGATTATACGATGTAAGCCTTGGCCCACTCCGATGTTCCCAGCATAAAGAATGTTTAACTTGGCTGTGCTTGGCTTCGGCAGTGAGAACGCTTTTTCAATGAAAATATCATCGACACCATTGGTGTGGACGGTGAATGGTGTGCCCGGATACTTGCTTTCAAAATAATTAACGAAGCCTGGGGATGCCAAATTTACCGACTGGGCTCTGACTACTGTCCAGCGCTCGACATAACGAAGTACCCAGGCCGCAGGAGACCCTAACTGCATTGGCAATATATCTGGGAGGGCGTCTACCAACAGGTCCCGGAGGTCGAGAAACAGCTTGGCACCTAGCTTTCGAGCGACCCATGAGCCTAATGTAGCGGTCATCATCCTGGACGAGGTAGCGAAAACCAGGTCATAGGTTTGGCCTTTGATCGCCTGATTAACACCTAGCGCATATTGGGCGAAGAGCAGTGCTTGGCCAAAGATACCGTTCCCCCGCTGGACCACGGCTATACGCTTGACAGTTACAGCTCCCAAATTTTCAATAGAGGAGGCTTTTGGGGAATAGGTGCTGTATCGACTCGGTTGCGTAGTCAGTACAGTAATGGTTACCGGTTTTTCAGTATCCTTCAAAAGCGAATTTACCAGTGCCATCGTCCTGAAAGAGCCAGCTGACAGATCAGGGGGGTAGTAAAAACTTAGTATCAGGATATTCATGGTTAGGCGGCTTTATCCTGGCAAGTGGACAGGATATTTTTATAAAGGACTATCAGGGAGTTTTCTTGCGATTCCCAACTCAGTGCTTTAGCGGCTGTTTTGGCATTTTCTGACAGCGAAGCGCGCAGGCTGCTATCGCCAAGCAGCTTATTTACACATTCTACAAAAGCTTCATCATCATTGTCGGGTGCTAACAACCCAACTTGATATCCATTGATGATTTTCCGTATTTCCGGAAAATTAGTAGCCACAGAGGGTACGCCCGCAATGATGTATTCGAACAATTTGTTCGAGTCAGTACTGAAATGGTTAAAGCACGTATTTTCAATGGGCTGTACGGCAATGTCAGCTGCAGCCGTATAATGAGGAAGCTCTGAAAGTGCAACGGTTGGGATGAAATGCACTACGCTCTGGAGCGCCAGCGACTCACGTATGTCAAGTAGTTTTTGCGTCAGGCGTCCGCCGCCAATGAGTACCACATAGCAAGGTTGAAACTGTTTGGCACAGCGGACCAGTTTTTCCAGGCCACGGCCACTCTGGATGCCACCTTGATAGAGGACGATTGGCCATTCTTCCGCAAGCCCAAGCTGCTCATGCAGAATTCGGCTCTTAGTACTTTCTACGAAGCGAGGACGATTTTGAAGCGTCAGGGGGCGATTCACTTTGTATAAGCGGGCGAGGTACTTTGCGCGTGTGTCGGTCGTTGTGATGACCGCAGCAGCACGAGGGATCAAATAGTGCTCGACGAGAGCCACAATTTTTTTAAATTTTGCGTAGCCTTCACGACTGGTACTGATTTCATGTGCGTCATAGACGAGTTTTGCGCCGGTAAATACTTTAGCCAGCCACGCGGTTGGCAAAGTGTTCACATCGTGTGCATGAATCACGTCTGGCCGAAATGAAATGATATTTACTAGAAGCCCTAGATGAGTCCAGGTCCTGGCGACCAATCTCAAAAAGGAAACGTGAGCATGCTCAGAGATTTTCTTCGCAATTCCTTCGCGCGCATTAACGTTGTACTTGGGCTTCCTCCAGCGCCAGAAAGGGGAGCGGGCAATTCTACGAACGGAAAGATTTTCTTGTAAGACTTCATTCGGAAGGGTTTTTCCAGGCGTATGAAGTGCGAAAACCCTTACGTCGTAGTGAGAGGTCGCGAGTGTTTGAGCTTCCTTCAATACTCTTGCGTCATTGACGAATTCATTCCAAACGATCATCGCGACCTTTGTCACATTTCTACCTGCTTAGTTCTATTTTGCAAAACGGCTTGTTGGGCCACTTAATCGAAATCAGGATTCGCTGAAGTACATCTTCATCTTGGTGACTGGCGCGCTGCTCTCGCCACTTTCGGTGTAAATTGCACCGATTGTCGAGGAGCCGTCTTTCTTGTAATGGACTTTGAATTGAGCAGCGCTATCTTCCATCACGCTGCGCTTGAAGCCAAGGTTTTTAAGCTGGGTGTATACCGAGTTTTCAGCAGTCTTGGCGATGCTGTTGGAGGAAACTTCATAGTTCTTGATCTTTCCGCCGGAAGAGTCACGGTCGTACTCTCTAAAGTTTTCGCCAGTTGCGTTCAGCGTGTCACCGGTCGGCAGTACGATCGCGTACGTATTTACGGTCTTTTCTACCTTAGGCGCTTCGGCGCTTTTTTCTTCGCCCGAACCACAGCCGAAGAGAGACAGGGAGAGGAGGATGGCTGCTGTTGCTTTCAATTTAGTATTCATAAATTCAATTCTTGCTTTATCAATGGTCGTTTTAGGGGGGTGGATTTCTATACGGCAATGATATTGAGCTCTCGCTCAATAATCTGACCTTTAGCAGTTTGCTTCAGCACTCGCTTATGCGCGGCACGTGACATTTTGCTGAACAAATCAGGTGATTCGATAACCGATTTAATACCGTCAGCCATCATTTGGGCATTGTCGGCACCTGCAAGAATGCCGCACTCATGATCGACAAACTCCGGGATCGCGGTCACACCGTTGGTCACTGCGATCAAGCCTGAAGACATGGCTTCATCGCGTGAAACGCCTTGAGCGTCCATTCGAGTAGGGCAAAGGAACAGGCCGTATTCTTTATGTAGGGCTGCAATTTGCTCGTGCCGCAGGAATCCACGCTCAATTATTACATTTTTGAATTGGCGAAGGTCTGCGAGTGTCTCGTCAAACAGAGCACCATCACCGATCATTCTAAATTCAATATCTTCAAAGTACTTCTCTCGAGACAGTATCTTAATTGCTTCCACGCTCAAGTCGTTTGCATACTTGGCAGATGCATACGGCCGAATGGAGAGCACTTTGAATCGCTGGGATACCGGCTTTTCGTGATAAGAGAATGTATCAGTATCAATAGGGTTGTGAATGATTTCGTACTGCTCTTCAGGGATGCGGAAGCCCACGTCCTCCATCACCTCTTCAGCGAAGTAACGGGATACGAATACGAATTTCAGATTGGCTGGCATATTCGTCAGCGTTTCACGCCAGAACGCCATACGTTTTTCGCTTTCAACTTTTGCGACTGCCAACTGGCTTTCATCTGAGTAGTTGTACTCGCGACGCCACCAAGGCTGAACCTCTGCACCATGTACCCACACCACCACCTTGACCATGTGAGTGAAGCGTTTGAGTACCTCCCACATGTCAGGGTCCAGGAAGTGCACTAGAACGCTCTTGTACTGGCCACTTTCCAGCATCTTGGCGAGCGTAGACTGGCACCCAGTCACTACGTCAACGTTCTGGAATTCGTGATAGCTGACGGCTTCGTTCTTGCGCAGGCGGAAGATATCAACGTTAACGTTCTGTTCCTGATAGGCCATCACTCGGCTGTGCACAAAGCCGTTGCGGTACAGATCAGCATAGGCCGGGTAGTGATTGGTAACGACCAGGTGCTTCGAGCGACCCAGCATCTCCGAGGGCTGCAAGTCGCGGTGGCCAAGCACAAGCGCCTTGATCTCGGTGTTGCCAGCAGCGTAGGCGCGCAGGCCGAAGCGCACGAACGCGGCTTCTGGTGGTACCTCGGAGGTCTGGTTGCGGTTGGCATGCTGCATCACGTGGCTGATCCGCTGCTTCTCGGCATCGAGGAACAGCACTACCAATTGGAGGTTCAGGCCAGGCGTGCAATCGAGGTACAGCTTGAGCTGCCGGTTTTCGATGTTCAGTTGGTCCAGGCTGACTTCTTTCAGGGCATACACATATTCATGCTTGCCATCTGCCAGCGTGGAGCTGACGCGCCAGTTATCTACATCCACCGCCAGGTTAAGGAACTTGGTGTGCTTGGCACCAAACATCTCCGCAAGCTCGCGGCCGGTGATTTCTGGTGAATCGTGGCTGTCTTCCAGGGGGGCAATCGCCTGGGCACGCGCTTGAAGCTGGTCGATGGTCATGCCGAGGTTCAGTTCCAGGTCGTCCACCTTGGCGCTGATAGCCTCATGCTGTGCGGCGCCGTTCTCGCAGTAGTTGAACGGATCTATCGCCAGGCCTTGTTCATGGGTGTATTGCAGCGATGGCAGGCTCTTCAACCAAGTGCGCAGCGGTTGGCCGGCAACGTTTTCAGTAGCCACCAGCGAGCGACGTGCGCTCAACGATTGAGCCGGGCGGTATGCCAGTCCATTCGACTGCAGCTGGGCATTTTGCCCGTCGCAGGTGAAGTGGGCGGCTTTACCCACAACCTGTGCTT
>Ga0207713_1002170_pt1 | contig 14560 bp, 7 predicted proteins | sample KBSS64metaG_FD_184404 | JGI IMG/M metagenome (GOLD analysis project Ga0207713, IMG submission 184404) | Switchgrass rhizosphere microbial communities from Kellogg Biological Station, Michigan, USA - KBS S6-4 metaG (SPAdes) (version 2) | ecosystem: Host-associated > Plants > Roots > Rhizosphere >...
GTGTCAGGTCACCGTCAACCACCGTTTCAACGTGGACCTGGCCGGCTCAGAGCTGCTGCTGGAATACCAGCCTTCCGAACAGGGCTTCGAGTTCAGGCTGCGTTACCGGGCTGACCTGTTCGATGAGACGCAGATGGCGGAGATGGCGGAGCAGTATGACTATTTGCTGCGCCGCGTCCTGAGCGAGCCGGACCTGCCGATCGCCGCGCTGCCGCAGTTGACGCCGCAGCAGGCCAGGCGCATGCGTGACCAATGGGCCAGCGGCCAGGATGTGCCGCCCGCGCCGGCGGCCACCTTGCTCGACGGCGTTGAAAGATACGCCGGTCGCCACCCCGAGCGCATCGCGCTGGTCGACGCGGCAGGGGAGATAGCCTACGGGCAGCTGGCGCAGCGCAGCAGCCTGCTGGCGCTGCGGCTGCGGGCGGAATATCTGCGGCTTTGCGGTGAAGAGATGCCGGCGGATACGGTTATCCCGCTGTACATGCAGCGCGGCGCCGCGGCGGTGGTGGCGATGCTGGCGATCATGAAGGCAGGCGGCGCCTATGTGCCGTTGGATCCGGATACGCCCGACCAGCGTTTGGCCTATATTCTGCAAGACGTCAACAGCCCGATCGTCGTCACCGACGGCGCCGGGCTGGACGCCGCGCGGCGGCTGGCGCCGCACAGCCTCTGCCTGCTGGCCGACGCCGCGCCGGAGCCGGGGGATGCGGCGCCGCTGCCGACGATCGACGCGCGGCAGCTGGCGTATGTGATTTATACCTCCGGCACCACCGGGCGGCCAAAGGGCACGCTGTGTGAGCATCGCGGTGCGGTCAACATGGTGCGCGGCCACGCTCAGCGTCTGCTGCGGCAGGAAAGCGGCGTGCTCAACTGCCTGCAGTTCGCCTCGCTGGCCTTCGATGCGCACGTGTTCGAAGTGTTTATCGCCCTCGGCAACGGGCACCGTCTGTTTATCGCCGGCGACCCACAGCGACGCGATCCGGCGCTGTTGGCCGATCAAATGGCGGCGTGGCGGATCCATTTCTGTTTCCTGCCGCCCGCGCTGCTCGCTACCCTGCCAACGCTGCCGGACTCGGTGCGGCATCTGGGCCTGGGGGGCGAGGCGACGTCGCAGGACGTGCTCGACCATTATCTGGCGCAGGGGCTGCAGGTGGTCAATATGTACGGGCCGACCGAGGCCGCGGTCAGCGTCTGCCTTAATATTTACCGCCGCAACGGCGCGCGCAATATCGGCCACGCTATCGCCAACATGCACTGCTACGTGGCGGATGCGGACTGCAACCTGCTGCCGTTGGGCGCAGAGGGGGAGCTGTGCCTTTCCGGCGTCGGGCTGGCGCGGGGATACCTGAATATGCCTGAGCTGACGGCCTCCGCCTTTGTCGACAACCCCTTTAGCCAGGAAGCGGACTACCGCCGCCTGTACCGTACCGGCGATCGGGTGCGCCGCCTGGCCGACGGCAGCCTCGAGTATCTCGGCCGTCAGGATCAGCAGGTCAAGATCCACGGTTATCGCATCGAACTGGGCGAAATTGAAATGCAGATGCGCGCCATGGCCGAGGTGGCCGAGGCGGTGGTCGCCGTGCGCCGGCAACCGACGGCGCAGCTGCAGGCCTGGTATGTGTTGCAGCCCGGCTGCAGCCTGTCCGCCGCCGAGATCTGCCGGCGGCTCGCCGCGCAGCTGCCGCACTATATGCTGCCGACGGCGCTGCTGGCCGTGCCGGCGATCCCGCTGACGGTGAGCAGAAAAGTGGATTTCCGGGCCCTGCCGGAGCCGGAGGCGGTCGAACGGCAGGCGGCGTTCCGCCAACCGGGCAGCCCGCTCGAAAGCCGGCTGCTGGCGCTGTTCAACCAGCTGCTGGACTGCCGGGCCGGGGTGGACGATCACTTCTTCCGCCTGGGCGGCAACTCGATTTTGGCCATCAGGCTGTGTCACGAAGTCAACAGGCAACTCGGCATGAAGATGTCGGCGCAGACCCTCAACCAGTACCCGACGGTGGCGATGCTGAGCGAGCACCTCGGCGCGCCGCAGCCCGACGCGCCGGATGAGGTTGGCGTTACCGCCACCGGGCGGCGCGAGGGGCCGCTGTCGTCCCAGCAATCGCGCCTGTGGTTTATGCAACAGCTGGCGCCCGCCTCCGTACACTATCTTTCTCCGGTGTTGCTGCAGTTGGCCGCCGGGGTCGATGGCGATCGTTACCGTCAAAGCCTGCAGGCGGTGGCGGCGCGCCATCAGGTGTTGCGCAGCCTGATCCGCCAGGATGAGCAGGGAGTGGCCAGGCAGACGACGGTCGACGCGCCGCTGGCGGTGCCGCTGCATGTCCTGAGCGCCGGGGAGTTCTCCGCGGCCTTGACGCAGGCGCTGCAGCAGCCGATGGATCTGACCCGCGAACCGCCGCTGCGTGCGGCGCTTTATCGCTATACCGATGAAGCGGGGCGGGAAAGCACCGCCAGCCTGCTGGTGTTCCACCATATCGCCTTTGACGGTTGGTCGCTGGAGGTGTTGCTGCAGGAGCTGGATGCCGAATATCGCCGCATCGGCCAGCCGCCGGCGGCGTTGCAATACCTCGACTATGCGCTTTGGCAGCAAACGCCCGAGCAGCTGGGCGCGCAGGCGCAGGCGCTGGCGTTTTGGCGCCGCGAACTGGAAGGATGCCAACCGCTCTGCCTGCCGCTGGACGCCGCGCGCTCCGGCGTATTCGACCTGCGCGGCGATAACTGCGAAGCCCGGCTGCCGGCGGAGCTGGTGAGCGCGCTCGAGGCGCTGGCGCGCCGGGAGGGCGTCACGCTGCATGCAGTGCTGCTGGCGGGGTTCAGCCTGCTGTTGTCCCGCTATGCGGGGCAGGATGACGTGCTGGTGGGCACTCCCCTGGCCAACCGCAGCCGGCCGGAGTTGGCGAACCTGATCGGGTTCTTCGTCAACACGCTGCCGCTGCGCCAGCAGATCGATCATCGCCACAGCGTCACCGCGTTTATTCGCCAGGTGGCGGAGACCACGCTCAGGGCGCAACAACACCAGGCGCTGTCGCTGGAGGTGCTGGTCGACAGCCTGCAGCTGCCGCGCGATTTCTCGCGCCATCCGCTATTTCAGGTGATGTTCGCCCTGGAGAACGACGGCGCGGCGGCGAACCGGCCGGACTGGCTGTCCGTAGTCGATCTGAGCGGCCGCGAGGAAACCGCCAAGTTCGATCTCACCCTGACGCTGACGCCGGATGACGGGCAGATGCGCGCCCGTTTCAACTTTGCCGTCGCGCTGTTCAGCAAAGCCTCGGTGGCGCGCCTGGCGGAATACTACCTCGCCATCCTGCAGCAGATGGCCCGGCACGGCGACTGGCCGCTGGAACAGCTCAGCCTGCAGCCGCATCCCCCGGCAGCAGGCGATGCGCGGGCGCTGCAGTACCCGTTTGAGCGCCCCCTGCAGCAGGACTTTATTCGCCATGCCCGGCGCAACCCGCAGGCGGTGGCGATCGTCGACGCGCAGGGCGAAATGACCTACGGCGAGCTGTATATTGCGGCCCTGACGCTGGCTACCCAGCTGCGTCTGCAGGGGCAGATGGTCGGCGAGGCGATCGCGATTGTCGCGGACAAAGGGCGCAAACAGCCCGTCGCCATGCTGGCGGCGCTGATGTGCGGCAAGGCATTTTTGCCGATGGATGCGGGCTGGCCGCCGCAGCGGCGGCTGCGGGTGATGGCGCAGGCCGGCGTCAACACGCTGCTGAGCGACGAGGACTGGACGGCGGAGGGGATCAACCGGATTGAACTGGGCGCGGACGGCCTGGCGCACGCGCTGCCGGCGCCTGCACGGCTGTTGCCGGCGATCGACGCTGCGGCGGGTGATTTGGCCTATATCATTTTCACTTCCGGCTCGACGGGAACGCCAAAAGGGGTGGCGATCGAACACCGCAGCGTGGTGAACATGATAGAGGGCGTGCAGCGCTATTTCGCCTTCGACGAGCGGGATCGCAGCCTGGCGCTCAGCGCGCTGAGCTTTGACCTGGCGATTTACGATATTTTCGGCCCGCTGAGCGCAGGCGGCGCGGTGGTGATGCCGGCTGAACGGGACAGGGCCAATCCGCAGGCCTGGTACCAGCTGATGATCGCCCACCGGGTGACGCAGTGGCTGAGTGCGCCGGCGTTGATGGAGCTGCTGCTGGATTATGTCAAGGGCGCCGGGTTGACGTCTGGCCCTGAGCCGGCGCTGCGGGCGGTGATGGTGGGCGGCGACTGGATCGCCACCTCGCTGCCGGCGCGCTGCCGCGAGTGGGCGCCGCACAGCCGTTTTTGCAGCGCCGGCGGCGCGACCGAGGCGGCGGTGTTTTCGATGCTGCATGAGGTGCCGCCGGGGCAGCGGATCCTGTCCGCCAGCATTCCCTACGGCAGGCCGCTGCCGCACCAGCGCTGCCATATTCTGGATGCCTGGCTGCGCCCGGCGCCGGCGGGCGTCAGGGGGGAAATCTATCTGGCGGGTGAAGGCCTGGCGCGCGGTTATTACGGCGATCCGCAGCGCACCGCCGACAGTTTCTTCTGGCATGAAGGGCTGCAGGAGCGTGTTTATCGCACCGGCGACGCCGGCCGCCTGCTGGAAGACGGCAACGTGGAGTTTATGGGGCGCATCGACAGCCAGGTCAAACTCAACGGCTACCGCATTGAGCTGGGCGAAATCGAAAATATCGCGCTGACCTGCCCGGGCGTTACCGCCTGCTGCGTGGTGCCGATCGCGCACCCGCAACCCTACCTGGCCGCCTACTTCGTCGCCGGGGACGGGGTGGACGCCGAAGCGCTGGCGCGGCATCTGAGCGGCCAACTGCCGCAGTACATGATGCCGCGCGCCTTGGTGCCGCTGGCGCAGCTGCCGCTTACCGAGAACGGCAAGATTGCCCGCCAGGCGTTGCCGCAGCCAGAGGGCGAGCGGCGCGCGTTCGCCGCCGCGCAAGACGCCTGGGAACAGGGCTGCGTCGACATCTGGCGCACGCTGCTGAAGCTGCCGGAGATCGGCGTCGAGGACAATTTTTTCGCGCTGGGCGGCAACTCCATTTTGGCTATCCAGGCCTGCTATCAGATCGGCCACCTGCTGCAACGGGAGGTGACGCTGGGCGAGCTGGGTCAGTTCCCGACCATTCGTTCGCTGTGTCAGGCGCTGCGCCTGCGCGGCGAAGACGAGGCGCCGCTGTCGATACCGGCTTTGCAACGGCAAAGCTACCCGCTTTCATCCTCGCAGATGCAGCTGTGGTTTATCGAAAACCTGAACGGCGGCAGCGCGCTCTATCATGTGCCGATGCTGTTCCGCTTCTCTGAGGCCGCGAACCTGGCGCACTATGCGTGCAGTTTGCAGGCCGTCGTGGCTCGGCATCAGGCGCTGCACAGCCGGGTGTGTCAGAGCGAGGCCCGCATCGCCGTTTCCCGCCCCCATCCGGCGGCGTTAGCGGTGCAACGGCTGCAGACCGATGCCGAAAGCTGGCGGCAAGGGTTGCAGCGGGACATCGATCGCCCGTTCGATCTGGCGGCGGAGCTGCCGATCAGGGCGGTCATTTATGACGTTGAGCAGCCCGACGGCGCGACGCTGCATTACGGCCTGATCCTGGTGCACCATCTGGCGTTTGACGGCTGGTCGCAGCGGCTGTTGCTGCAGGAGCTGGACGGTCTGTATCAGGCGCAGCGGCAGGGGCTGCCGCCTGCACTGCCGGCCCCGGCGCTGCAGTACGGCGATTACGCCGTCTGGCAGCAGGATTATCTGGGCACGGCGCAGGCCGACGCGGCGAAAGACTACTGGCGGCAGCGTCTGGCGGGCTGGCAGACGCTGGAAATGCCGCTCGACCTGGTGCGCCCGGCGCAGTTCGATCACCGCGGCGCCAATCATGCCGTCGCGCTGCCTGCGGCGCTGGTGGCGCAGGCGGCGAGTTTCGCCCAGCGCGAAGGCGTGACGCCTTTTGCGCTGTATCTGGCGGCGTTCAACCTGCTGCTCGGCTGTTTCAGCGGCCAGCAGGACATCCTGGTCGGCACCCCGGTCGCCAACCGGCCGACGGCGGAGGCGCGTTCTGCGATCGGTTTCTTCGTCAACACCTTGCCGTTGCGTTCACAGATCGACGACGAACAGCCGTTGGCCGACTACGTTCGCGACGTTTTTAACGCGGTGCTGCAGGCGCAGCGTCACCAGGGGCTGCCGCTGGAGTTGATCATCGATCTGCTGCAGGTGCCGCGCGATCTGTCCCGGCATCCGCTGTTCCAGACGATGTTCGTGCTGGAAGACGGCGGGGCGCAGCCCGCGCTGCCGGATTGGCTGACGCCGCAAAGCCTGGTGGAGCATTACCAGGCGGCGAAGTTTGACCTGACGCTGAGCATTCATCTGGAGCAGGGCGAGGGGCAGGCGGTGTTCAACTACGCCACCGCGTTGTTCAGCCCGGCCACGCTGGAGCGTCTGGCGGGCTACTATCAGGCCATTTTGCAACAGATTGTCGCGCAGGGCAGCCGGCGCGTCGGCCAACTGGCGCTGGTGCCGGCGGCCGAGGTGGCGCGCCAACGAGCCTTCCGCGAATCCTGCCCGCCGGTCTACGACTTCGAGCGCGCCATTCACCACGACTTTATTCGCCAGGCCGCTCAGCACCCGCAGCGGGTGGCGATAGTCGACGCCCTCGGCGAGTTGACCTACGGCGAGCTCTATCGTCTGGCGTTAACGCTCTCGCTGCAGCTGCGCCAGCATGCGGACATGTCGGCCGAAACCCTGGCGGTGATGGTGGATAAGGGGCGGGCGCAGATCGTGGCGGTGCTGGCGATACTGATGGCCGGCAAGGCCTATTTGCCGCTGGACGGCGCCTGGCCGGAACAGCGGCGGCTGGATATCCTCGGGCAGTCGCAAACCCGGGTGATCCTCAGCAGCAGGCGCTGGCGGACCAACGGCGAAGCCCGGCTGCTGGTGATTGACCCGCAGGGCGTGGTGGCGGAGCTGCCGCCGGCGGCGCAGGGCGAACCGGTGCTGCCGGCGCCTTCCGCGCTGGCCTATGTGATCTTCACCTCCGGCTCCACCGGCACGCCGAAAGGGGTGGCGATAGAGCATCGCGGCGCGGTGAACAGCATCGTCGATACCCTGCAGCAGTTGGCGATCGGCGCAGAGGACCGCGGGCTGGCGCTCAGCGCTCTGAGTTTCGACATTTCGGTATTCGATATTTTCGGCCTGCTGTCGGTCGGCGGGGCGCTGGTGATGCCGTCTGAAGCCGAACGCTACCAGCCGCAGGCTTGGCATCGCCTGCTGATGACGCAGGGGGTAACCTTCTGGAACTCTGCGCCTTCGGTGATGACCCTGTTGGTTGAACACCTGGAGTCTGACGGCGAAACGGCGCATTGGCCGGCGCTGCGCAACGCGGTGTTGGTGGGCGAGGTTATCGCGCGGTCGCTGCCGGCGCGCATTCGGCAGCGGCGGCCGGGCTGCCGGGTGGTCAGCGCCGGCGGCGCCACGGAAAGCTCAATCTGGTCGATTCTGTACGATATTCCCGATGCGCCGATAACCGCCCCCAGCGTGCCCTACGGCCAGGCGATGGCGCACCAGCGTTTTTACGTGCTGGACCGCCAGCTGCGGCTGCTGCCGCCTTGTCTGCCGGGCGAGCAGTATATCGGCGGCGCCGGCGTCGCCCGCGGTTATTACCGCAATCAGCCGCTGACCGACGAGAGGTTCATTTATCACCCCGAACTGGGGGAGCGGCTGTACCGCACCGGCGACGCCGGCCGCTATCTGCCGGACGGCAACCTGGAGTTTCTCGGGCGTATGGATTTCCAGGTCAAAATCAACGGCTACCGCGTGGAGCTGGCGGAGGTGGAGCAGTGCGCGCTGGCCTTCGGCCCGATCAAATCCTGCTGCGCCATCGTGCGGCAGGGGGCGTCACAGGAGCTGCTGGCGCTGTATTACGTCTGCGACGAGCCGCTGGCGGAGCCTGAACTGCTGGCGTTTATGAGCCGGCAACTGCCGCTGTATATGATACCGACGGCGCTGATGCGGCTGGAAGCGCTGCCCTACGGCACCAGCGGCAAGCTGGATCGCAAGGCGCTGCCGGCGCCGGAAATGCGCGAAGCGCAGGACTATGTCGCGCCGGAAAGCGCGCTGGAACGGCAGCTGTGCGCGCTGTGGCGGGAGGCTTTGCAGCTGGAGCGGGTCGGCATGACGGACGATTTCTTCTCGCTGGGCGGCACCTCGATCAAGGCGATATCGCTGTGCCTCGCCATGTCGGCGCTGCTGGGCGCGCCGCTGCCGGTGGTGAAGCTGTTCCAATGCCGCAGCCTGCGCAATCTGCTGTCCGCCGGCGAACAGCCGTTGGTGGCGCCGCTGAATAAGGCCACAGACGCGGCGCCGGCCTTGTGGATGATCCACCCGGCGCTGGTCGGGGCGGAGGCGTTCCATCCTTTTGCCCAGCGCCTGCAGGGGAAGCTGAGCTGCTACGGTGTCGATAACTACAACCTGTACCACCGCCCGACGATCGATTCGCTCGGCGAGCTCGCCGAACGCTACCTCAGCGAAATGATCGCCAACGGATTGCTGAACGGCGCGCAGCCGGTGCGCATCCTCGGTTGGTCGCTGGGGGGGCTCATTGCGCTGGAGATCGCCGCCAGGCTGGAGGCGCGCGGCGTGCGGGATGTTCATCTGTATTTGCTGGACAGCTTCTATCAGCAGCGGGTGGCGGAACTGCCGGTGGCGGAACTGCTGCCGCTGCTGGGCATTGAGGGGGAAGCGGCCAGGCGCGCGGCCGCCGTCGCCGAGGTGGAAGGGCGCTTGGCCGCCGGTACGCTGAGCCGAGGTCTGCAAAGCACCCGGGTCACGCTGTTCAAAGCCATGCAGCTCAACCCGCAGCTGCCGCAGCAGGCGATGATGCCGCTGCTGGCGCTGGCGGATAACGGATTGAGCGCGGTCTGCCACAGTGTGCAGGTGATCCCGCTGGCCTGCCATCACCACAATATTTTGCAGTGCGGGGAGGAGATCGGGGCGATGCTCGGCGTGGGGCAATAACGCCGAACCGGCGGTGGCGCAGGCTGCCGCCGGCAACGGCGTGACCTTTTTCGACGCGGAGGAGATCGCCCTGACGGCGGGGGAACTGGCCGATATCGGGGTGGCGTTGGCCGCCATCGAGGTGCAGGGCGATCGTTACCCGGCGCATCTGCAGCAGAACGTCGGGCGTTAAGCCCGGTAGCGCAATGCATCGACCAGCAGAGCGAAGGCGGTGGTGTGCTGCCTGCGGCTGGGGTAGTAGAGGTAGTAGCCGGGGAACGCGGGGCACCATTCCTCAAGCACCTTGCGCAGGCGGCCGCTCGCCAGCTCTTGCGTGACGGTGTCTTCCGGTACAAAGGCGATGCCGAGGCCAAACAGCGCGGCGTCGATCCTTTGGCGCAGGCTGTTGAAGGTCAGCTGGCCGTCGACCCGCACCTTGATTTCGCGGCCGTCGCGTTCAAACTCCCAGGCATAAAGGCCGCCCATGGTGGGCAACCGCATATTGATGCAGCGATGATTCTGCAGATCCTGCGGGCCGTTGGGCACGCCGAATTGCGCAAAGTAAGCCGGTGACGCGATGGGCACCATGCGCATTTGCGGCCCGATGCGCACGGCCACCATATCTTTTGCCACCTGCTCGCCCAGGCGAATGCCGGCGTCAAAGCGCCCGGCGACGATATCTGTCAGGGTATTGTCGACGGTGATTTCCACCTTGATATCCGGATAGTCGGCGAGAAACGATCGCAGCACCGGCCACAGCACCGAATCAACGGCATGTTCCCCGGCGGTGAGGCGGATATTGCCGGCGGGCCGATCGCGCATTTCGCTCAGCGCGTCCAGCTCGTTCTCAATTTGCGCAAAGTGCGGGCCGATGCTGTTCACCAGCCGCTCTCCGGCCTCGGTGGGGGCGACGCTGCGGGTGGTGCGGGTCAATAACCGCAGCGCCAGCCTCTCCTCCAGCCCCCTGATGGCATGGCTGAGCGCGGACTGTGACACGCCGAGCTTGGCCGCCGCCTTGGTAAAGCTGCGTTCTCTGGCTACCATCAGGAAAGCAATCAAATCGCTAAAGTTCTCTTTTAACATCCCGGCTCCCGCTGGTTGGCGAAAATTCGTCTCGGCATTCTATACCCTGGTTCGAGAGGGCACATCCGCGGATTTATGAGTTTTACTCATAGCTCCTTGCGTATTTTGCCTTCTAGCGCCCATCGGCTGCCGGCGGTATCTTTTCGTCATCACGTCCGATTATCTTGTCACTGTCAGCGTCGGCAGCCTGTGCCGAAGCGGAGGAAAAAATGAAGATTCAACGCAGCGGTTCCTTGCCTTCCCAACGCGGCCCGGAAAACTACTTTACCGGCCAGGTGCGCATCGACGCCCCCTTCGCCGGCACTGAACCGGCCCGGGTAGGCGGCGCCACCGTCACCTTCGAACCCGGCGCCCGCACCGCCTGGCATACCCATCCGCTTGGCCAAACGCTGATCGTCACCCAGGGGCGCGGCTGGATCCAGGTGTGGGGCGAAGCGGTCCAGGAAATGAACCAGGGCGATATCGTCTGGATCCCGGAAGGGGTGAAGCACTGGCACGGCGCCACGCCCGACACCGCCATGACCCATATCGCCATCGCCGAGTCGCTGAACGGCAGCCCGGTGACCTGGATGGAAAAGGTCACCGATGCGCAGTACCAACGCTAGCCGCCGTCAATCTCCTGCTGTTCGCAAAAGCGCAGCCGGTTGCCGAAGGGAGCGGTACAGCGTCGTTATCAGGCGCTCAGGCCGCCGAGGCAGAGATACTTGATCTCGAGATAGTCTTCGATGCCGTATTTTGACCCTTCGCGGCCCAGGCCGGAGTTTTTCATGCCGCCGAACGGCGCCACTTCGGTGGAGATCAGCCCCTCGTTGATGCCGACGATGCCGTATTCCAGCGCTTCGGCCACCCGCATCACCCGGCCGACATCGCGGCTGTAGAAGTAAGAAGCCAGGCCGAACGGCGTATCGTTGGCCAGTTCGATGGCTTCGTCTTCATGGGTGAAGCGGATCAACGGGGCGACCGGGCCAAAGGTTTCTTCGCGGAAGATTTTGGCCTCGCGCGGCACGTCGGTCAGGATGGTCGGGGCATAGAAGTTATGGCCCAGCGCGTGCGGTTCGCCGCCCAGCAGCACCGAGGCGCCGTGTTTGACGGCGTCGGCGATATGTTCGCTGACTTTCTCCACCGCTTCCTGATTGATCAGCGGGCCGAGGGTGACGCCATCGTCCATGCCGTTGCCGACCTTCAGCTTTGCCACCGCAGCTTTCAGCCTGGCGGCGAAGGCGTCGTATATGCCGTCCTGTACCAGGAAACGGTTGGTGCAGACGCAGGTCTGGCCGGCATTGCGGTATTTTGACGCCACCGCGCCCGCGACCGCGGCATCCAGGTCGGCGTCGTCGAACACGATAAAGGGCGCGTTGCCGCCCAGTTCCATGCTGGTCTTTTTGATGGTCGGCGCGCACTGCGCCAGCAGCTGCGCACCCACCTCGGTGCTGCCGGTGAAAGACAGCTTGCGCACGTCGGGGTTGGCGGTCAGCTCACCGCCGATGGCCTTGCTGGGGCCGGTGATCACGTTGCACACCCCGGCGGGCAGTCCGGCGCGCTCCGCCAGCACGGCAATGGCCAGCGCCGAAAACGGCGTCTGGCTGGCGGGGCGGATCACCCCGGTGCAGCCTGCCGCCCAGCCGGGGCCGGCTTTACGGGTGATCATCGCCGCCGGGAAGTTCCACGGGGTGATGGCGGCGAACACGCCGATCGGTTCCTTTTGCACGATGATGCGTCGCCCCGACTGGTTTTGCGGGATGGTATCGCCGTAGACCCGTTTGCCTTCCTCGGCGAACCATTCGATAAAGGACGCCGCATAGGCGATCTCGCCGCGGCTTTCGGCCAATGGTTTACCCTGTTCCGCCGTCATGATGCGCGCCAAATCATCCTGATTTTCCATCATCAGTTCAAATAGCTTGCGCAGCTTGCCGGCGCGCTCCTTGGCGGTCAATGCGCGCCAGGCGGGTTGAGCTTTTTTAGCGGCGGCGATCGCCAGCGCGGTTTCTTCGGCGCCGAAGGCGGGCACGCGGCCGACCGGTTCGCCGGTGGCGGGGTTGAGGATCTCGATCGCCTGGCCGTCTTTGATCGGCAGCCATTGCCCGTCGATGTAGTTAGCTTCGCGGAACAGCGCGGGATCTTTGAGGGTGGTCGAAAAATGCATGCTCATCGGTTTCTCCTTGGCAGAATTCAATGGGGAAGGGTCTGTCCCCTGCGACACCCTTTCACCCTAGCAAATTTTTTCGTCGCCGTTGGGTCAACGGCGGCAGAAATCAATTTGTGCCATGCGCACCTTCTGTACAAAAAACACCCATGGGCAGGACGATACTGAAAGCAGCAGGCATATGACCCTTTTCGACGTGACTAAAAGGAGTGTGCAAATGATGAAATCAGTGGACAGACATCTTGCGGCCTACGGCGGCGGCGAAATGGATTTCCTGGCGTCGAGCATCGCGCTGATGGAATGGCAGGGCAGGGAGATAGACGCCGGCAAGGTGGCCGGCAACATGTCGGAGCAGCAAAGCCGACTGTTTTTTGAACGGCTCACCTATTTCAGGCTGCTTTATCAGGCCGCCCCGGTGGCGGAACAGAATGCGTAACCCCAATGAGTAGCCCCGCCGAAGCGGGGCTTGCTGTTTATGGCTGCCATATGCCGGTTGCCAGCGTGGCCGGCGAATATTCCAGATTGCGTCCGCGCCACGGCAAGGCGGCGGCGAAGCGCCAGGCGCTGTGGATATCAAAGCGCCAGTAGCGTTCCGCGCCGGCCACTCCCCAGCCGCTATCCGGCTGCCACAGGATCTGAGTTTCTCCCTGCAGATGCAGCACGTCGCCACGCTCAAAATCGATAAACAGCAGCGCCGCGCGCGGCTCGGCCAGCAGGTTGCCCAGGGTGTTCATATAGCGGTTGCCGCGAAAGTCCGGCATCCATAGCCTGTCGCCTTCCAGGTGGATAAATCCCGGTTTGCCGCCGCGGTGCGAGATATCGACGCCGCCCTGCGCCAGCTCGCGGTGCGCGCAGCTGGCGACAAAACAGGTGTCCGCCTGGCGGATCAGCGCCTGCGCCGCCGCATCCAGCGCGGCAAGATGCTCAACCGGCTGTGGAACGCCGCTCACCGGATACAGCTCGCGCCGCTGAATATACTGCGGGCAGTTACCGAAGCTTTGGTTAACCACGATCTCCACCCGGTTCTTGTCGGTGCGGCCGATAACGCCGTTGGCGCGGTTGCGCCGCCGGTTGCTGAAGTCCAGCCCCAGCGCGCCGACCGGTTTGCCGCTTTGCAGCATCGCCTGCGCCGGATCGTCGCTGCGGCGCGGCGCGCTGATGCGCAAGTGGCCGTCGTCCGGGGTGCGCAGAAACCCCGGCGGGCCGCTGAACAGCGTGGCCACCGGCCAGCTTTGCTCATCCAGGGTAGCGACGAACAAATAGGGCAACGCGGCGAAGAAGGCGCGGTGCTGCTCGGGCATGGTGCGATAAATGCCGCTCCCCACCAACTCGAAACCGGCCAGAGCCTGAGCGCGCAATTCGTCGGGGTGAAATACCGGGCCGCTCATCGGCTTCAGCTCGCGGCCGGTTCTGGCAGCGCCGGCATGGCAAAGAAGCCCGGCAACCCGGCGATACGCGCAATCCAGCGTCGAATGGCCGGATAAGCCGCCAGCGAGATGCCGCCTTCCGCCGCGACCGCCACGTAGCTGTAGCAGGCCAGATCGGCGATGGTGGCCGCGTCGGTCGCCAGGAAGCGGCGTTCGCTCAGGTGCTGCTCCATCTGCGGCAGAAAGCGGGCGCTGACGGCCAATGCCGCCTGATAGTCTTCCGCTACGGAGAACTGGGCGATCAGCCGGCAGGCGGCGGGGCCATAACGCACCTCGCCGGCGGCTTTCGACAGCCACTCCTGCACCTGCGCCGCCGCCAACGGCTGCTCCGGCAGCCAGTGACTATCCGGCGCATAGCGTTTCACCAGGTACACCAAAATGGCGTTGCTGTCCGCCAGCGTCAGTTCACCGTCTTGCAGCGCCGGGATTTGGCCGAACGGATTGATCCGGCGGAAGTTTGCGCTTTGACGCACCTCGGCCGGGGTTTCGACCCATTCATAAGGCAGTTCGAGCATGCGCAGCAGCAGCGCCACGCGGTGGGCGTGGCCGGAAAGCGACGTGCCGTACAGTTTTATCTTGGACATAGTCTTGCTCCTTCTCGGGTTTCCAACAGCATACTCTTGCGTTTTGTGGCGTGGATCCGGCAATGTAGAAATTGATAATTTCATTTTCTGGAATAGTCTATGGACCGATTAGACGAGCTGGCGATTTTTGTCGCGGTGATACAACACGGCAGCCTGGCCGCCGCCGGGCGCAAGCTGCGGCGCTCCGCGCCGGCGATCACCCGGGCAATCGCCGCGCTGGAGCAGCGTTTTGGCGCCAGGCTGGTGGAGCGCACCACCCGGCGATTGGCGCCCACGGAGGCCGGGCTGCGGCTGGCGGAGCGCGCGCAGCTGCTGTTGCAGGACTATCGGACGGCGGTGCTGGACGCCGCCGATACTC
>Ga0207713_1002176_pt1 | contig 14532 bp, 10 predicted proteins | sample KBSS64metaG_FD_184404 | JGI IMG/M metagenome (GOLD analysis project Ga0207713, IMG submission 184404) | Switchgrass rhizosphere microbial communities from Kellogg Biological Station, Michigan, USA - KBS S6-4 metaG (SPAdes) (version 2) | ecosystem: Host-associated > Plants > Roots > Rhizosphere >...
TTTGGTGGGTGCTATTGGCTGGTACAGAGATTAAAAAAGAAATATTGACAATACGAACTGTTAAAAAAGTGATTTTAGTCATTCTTTATTAATAAAGTTTGATGCAAATTTGATCGTTGAATAAAGGGATTGGTAGAAGGGGTATGGATTTAACCCCTGACCAAGAAAATTGCATGACTCAAGTCTTTATTTTTTAAGGACTTGAGAGAACAAAATTGGAATATTTATGCAAGAATATCAAGAAAAAAGATCTGGATTAGGTCTGTTGGGTTATATCTGGAACGAGTGGATCTCAACATTCGTCATCCTCACTCTGCTATTAATGACTTTAATAATTGGTACCGGGGAAATGATCCACGGACAATTATTACGTATCGGGGAGCGTCTTTATGGTGACCCTGCTATAGGCATGCAATATTCATTTTTGCGTGCTGAACCTGAAAAGCCGACTTGTGATCGACATCCAAATATCGATGCTCAAGTAAAAGAACAAATGAAAGCCAATGCATCTGACGATTTCTCGAGTTTCTTTGGTGCAGCATCGGAAAGTGATGTCCGTGCATCGCTACTCGCTGCGCAGCAACAATGTGACGAGAAATATCAGGCATATGACAAGACAATTAAATATATCGAAGCTAACCCAGGGGTGCGTACTTACCGTGCTGTCGAAACAGGTTTCTTTGGTATTTTTAAATTTGGTACAGAGAATCGTGCCATTTTACTCATCTTTATGGTTCTGATTTCTGCGATTACGGCATCGTTAAAATTTCATCATATTGGCTTACGTAATCCGGCAACAAAAATAGATTACAAAGTCTATTCCATCTTTATGGTGGTTGCTAATGCACTACTCAGTTTCTCTGTAATTAGCCAGTATCGTTCAGTTATTAATTCTGGGGTAACACCAACCTACGAAACAGTAACTATTTACTGGATATGGATGATTCTATTTGTTGTTCTGACTTTAATTAGTCTTTATCAACTATTTGTTTCACCTCCACCAAAACGTGAAGGCGGTAATATTGGCTTAGCCCTTCTAAGTGTACCTTTATATGCTTACATGGCTTTGATTACGGGTATCGTATTCACATTCTTTATGGATTATCCAATGGGGCAAGGGATTTACCTTGGTTTATTGGTTGAGTTCTCAGGTATTTTCTTAAACCTTGCCTTGTTTATTTGGGCAGGTATGCTTCTAACTCAAACACGCGTTATGGATTTATTCCTTAATGTACTTCGTCCATGGAATTTGGCACCAGAAACCCTAACATGGTTAATTCTAATTGCAGCTGCGGTACCAACGGCTTATACAGGTGCGTCTGGTATTTTCGTTATTGCAGCAGGTGCAATTATTTATAAAGAAGTCTGGAATGCGGGTGCTCGCCGTCAATATGCTTTGGCTGTGTCTGCAATGTCAGGTTCTTTAGGGGTCGTTGTACGTCCATGTCTATTGGTCGTTTTAATTGCCATGCTTGATAGCCGTCATGTAACGTCCGATGAATTGTTTGGCCATGGTATTTATGTATTTTGGCTAACAGCATTTATTTTCTTGGGTGTCTCATTACTATTGGCTGAAGAAAAATTCCGCGTGAATTCACCAAAAGTAGCGATTCCGGGTATGTTACGTGCCTTTGTACCCGTGATCCCATACATTCTGATTACTGTTGTTGTTCTTGCGATCTATAAATATGCACTAGACACAGGAATGAATGAATTTACTGCACCAGTAATTTTGCCATTAGTCCTGATCGCAATGATCTTGTATGACAAATTGGTGTCTACAAAAGAAGCTCCTGCAATCAATATTCATGAAGCAATTGTTCGTGAACATGAACAAAAATCACCATTCTTGCAGTCACATGATCCGCATAGTTCTCAATACCGTCTTGGTTTTGGTGGAGCACTTCGTTTTGCGACCTCAGAAACTGTCGGCCATATTGGTGCACTAATTATCTTGATGGCATTGTCTGCAAGTGTAGGTGGTTTAATTGAACGCTCTGAAGTGGTTGAATTGTTACCGACTCATTTAGGTAGTATTTATATATCTCTGGCGTGTATTGCACTATTGCTTGCCATTATTGGTATGTGTACAGATCCATTTGGTGCTGTAATTTTAGTTGCTGCAACCATTGCGCCTGTGGCATATGAAAATGGTATTCATCCAATTCACTTCTGGATGATTGTATTAGTTGCATTCGAGTTTGGTTATGTAACTCCACCAGTTGCCTTGAACCATCTACTCACGCGGTTGTCCGTCGGAGATGATGAAGTTAATGCGGCGGATGCTGAAGCGAAAGAGAAATATACAAGTTTCTACTTCCGTTATGAGCGCTGGTTACTACCAATTATTGTCTTGTTCTCATCATTGGTATTGGTTACTTATGTACCGTATGTGTTCAAGTTATTCGATTGGTATAAATAACTTAAATTAAAGTATCTGTTATACAAAAAAGCCCTCCTAAAAGGAGGGCTTTTTTAGTAGTAGAATTCAGTAAATTTTGGAAAAAAGATGACTAGAATTATTTTAATTAAAATAAAAAAGCTAAAGATGAATAACTTTAGCTTTTTAAGTTCCCATTGAAAAACTATTGATGCTTGAGTTGAGCTTCAAGCAATTTAACTTGTTCTTCTTTGAGTTTCGTTAATTGATCTGCATCTGCATGCTGAGCTTTTAATGAACTTTCTTGATCTTGCAACTGACGGTGGATGTCATCGAGTTTAGACACTTCTTCTTTAGCTAAAGATTCTTGAGCAGGTACAGGCTGTTTAAGCACATCTTCATTCACCAGTTGTTGTGAACTCGCAGCCTCTGCTTTCGGTTCAGAAGCTGATGATGGATCAGTGGCTTTAACAGGCGCAGGTGTCGAAACAGGATGAGGATCAACCATTGGTGCGGATGACTCGGTTTTTTTGAAAAACCATTGTGCAGCGAAAAAAAGCACTACGAGAATGCTTAAGCCCCCAATTAAAATCCACAATAGTTTTGAGTTTTGTTTTCTTTGTAGTGGCATCTCTAAGACCTTTAGTCAGGACGACGAGGCTTGAACTGTATTACTCCAACTTCATCAGGTACAGCAGGTGCTTCAGGCTCATCAATATGAGTCGGACGATTTTCGCTATAACCGCATTCGATACATTCAATCCATTCGTCTTCAGCGGTGGTTAGCATGACAATCCGATCTGTTGCTTCACATTTTGGACATTTAGCCCCAGCAATGAAACGTTTTTTCATCTTTATCACCCTAACCACACGATCAATTTAGGCCCATAGTTTAAGCGGTTTTGCTGTCATTCGTCCAACCTTGATGACGTAACAATGCATCAATTTTAGGTTCACGGCCACGGAAATTAACAAATGCTTCAAGTGCAGTGTCTTTTCCGCCTACAGCTAAAATCGCCTGACGGAATTCTTTACCTGTTTGAGTATTGAAAATGCCTTCATGTTCAAAACGGTCAAATGCATCGCTAGCTAACACTTCTGCCCATTTGTAAGAGTAATAACCAGCCGCATAACCTCCTGCAAAAATATGACTAAAACTATGTTGGAAACGGTTGTATCCGACAGTAGGAACGACAGCATATTGGCTACGTATTTCATTTAAAGTCTGCTGAATTTGCTCACTGTTCAGTGCTGGTGTTTTCGTGTGAATTGTTAAATCAAATAAGGCAAATTCAAGTTGACGTAAAGTCTGCATGCCAGATTGGAAGAAGCGGGCATTTAATAAAGCATCGAGTAATTCTTGCGGTAAGGTCTGTTTACTCTCAATGTGCTCACTTAATACATCTAGACTTTCTTTATCCCAAGACCAGAATTCCATGAACTGACTTGGAAGTTCTACCGCATCCCAAGCAACACCATGAGTACCTGCAACCGAAATGTTATCTACTTCGGTCAGCATGTGATGTAAACCATGTCCAAACTCATGGAATAAGGTGATGACTTCATCATGAGTTAGTAAAGCAGGCTGATCACCTACTGGAGGTGTAAAGTTACATACCATGTAGCAAATTGGTTTTTGTAGACCGTGAAGAGTCTGCATGCGTGAGCGGAAACCATTCATCCATGCACCACCACGTTTGCCCGTACGTGCATAGATATCAAAGAAGAATCCACCAATTACTTGGCCTTGGTCTTCTAACTCAAAATAACGTGCATCTGGGTGCCAGACAGGTGCTTGTCGCTCAATGATGTTAATACCATATAAGCGCTGTACGATCTGGAATAATCCTTGAATGACTTTAGGCGCAGGGAAGTAAGGTTTTAATGCTTCTTGAGATAAGTTGAACTGTTGTTGTTTAAGCTTTTCAGAATAATAAGTGGTATCCCAAGGTTGAAGTTCATCGACACCATCTTGTTTGGCAATATCTCGAAGTTCAGCAACTTCTTGGAGAGCAGGGGCACGTGCATGTTCGGCTAGATCCACCAAAAACTCATGTACTGTTTTTACATCTGGTGCCATCTTGCTTGCAAGAGAATATTCAGCATAGTTATTGAAACCGAGTAGCTTCGCCATTTCTTGACGAAGACTCAAAATTTCTTCCATAATTTTGCTGTTATCAAACTCAGCTTGCTCAGACTGATCAGAAGCACGAGTGACATAGGCTCTGTAAAGCTCTTCACGTAATGCTCGATCATCTGCATAGGTCATAATGGCAAAGTAAGCAGGAAAGTCGAGTGTCGCTACTGCTTGATCTAATTCACGCTGTTTACCGTACTGTTTCAATAACTCAACATTACTTTCTGGAAGGCCTTTTAGCTCAGCTTCTGTAAGGGGTTTAAAATAAGCTTGTGTTGCATCAAGTACATGATTAGAAAAATCAGAAGAAATTTGTGACAAGCGTGCAGAAATCTCTGCATAACGTTTTTTCTCTTCACCCTCTAAAGCCACACCTGAAAGTTTAAAATCACGTAAGGCAAGGCGAATAGCACTTTGTTGGGCTGGACTAAGAGACGTATAGCCCTGACCATCATGGATATGTTGATACGTTTGATAGAGCGCCGTGTGTTGACCAAGCTGAGTATAATATTCACTCAACGCTGGTAATAACGATTGATAGACTTCTCTGGTTTCAGCATTGTTCATCACCGCGTTTAAATGCGATAAAACACCCCATGATTCACTGAGGTTGTTTTCAAGTGTATCGACTTGTTCAAGTACTGCAAGTTGTTGAGCGGTATCGCTAGGTACAACTGTAAGCGTATTTAAAAATTCTTGACCTACTTGAATCGCTTGTTGGATGTCTTCTTTTAAATTTTCTAATTCAATTTGATCAAAACGCGGAGTTGGTAAGGTCGCTTGCTGTAAAGTCATTGCTGTTAGCCACATTATTTTTTAAACATGTTATTAGATGTAGGTCCTCTCAAGCCAGAAATCAAGTTTAATGTGCAAAATAAGCTTTTTAAAAAGAAATAAGCTCCGATTCGGAGCTTATTTCTAAATTGGTAACATCTATTGTTTAATTATTCAGCCTTTGATTTTGCATTGGCCTTTTTCTTTTTAGGCTTAGACTTTTTCTTTACTTTTTCTGGTTTACTTTCGGCTTTCGCAGAAGTTTTTTTACCAGGTTTTTTAGTATAAGAACTAGGCTTGGCTTTTTCTTTCTTTTTGTGAACAGGCTTTTCGCCATCACTACTTGTTGGTTTGCTAAAAACTTCTTCAGTTGCCTGTGAAGATGTTTTGGTTGTGCGTGGAGCTCGGCTACGAACTACTCGTCCTGCATGTGTGACTTGTTGAAGAAGTTGGAAGTCAATTTTACGTTCTTCAAGATTTACGCCAGCAACCTGAATTTTAACTTCATCACCTAAACCAAAAACTTGACCTCTATTTTGGCCTACAAGATTTTGACTCGCTTGGTCATAAATAAAGAAGTCATCACCGAGTTGGCTAATATGAATCATACCATCGACATATAAGTCTTTCAGTGTCACGAACAAACCAAATTCAGTTACGGCACTCACAATACCAATGAATTCCTCACCTAAATGCTGTTGCATATAGTGACATTTCAACCAAGTCGTTACACTACGAGATGCTTCATCTGCACGGCGTTCAGTTTTAGAGAAATGTTCACCAGCATCATCTAGTGCAGCGCCAGAAAGTGGAGAAGGTTTTTGTTTTAGATGAGCTTTAATGGCACGGTGTAACAATAGATCTGGGTAACGACGGATTGGCGAAGTGAAATGCGTATATGCTTCATAAGCCAAACCATAGTGCCCCGCATTTTTTGCGCCATAATAAGCTTGCATCATTGAACGTAATAAAACGGCATGAATGCTTGGTGCATCAATACGGTCTTTGGTTGCTTCAATAACTCTTTGATAGTCTGCTTGAGTTGGCTGGTCAGGGAAAGGTAGACCAAGTAATTTAACAAAGTCTTTTACTTTCTGAATACGTGAAAACTCAGGAGCTTCATGTACGCGATACAACATTGGGATATCATTTTCTAATGCATATTCAGCAGCAGCTACGTTAGCAAGCAACATACATTCTTCAATGAGCTTATGAGCTTCATTACGCGTACGTGGCAAAATTTCTTTAATCCCGCCTAGCTCATCAAAAGTCATGTACGTTTCAATGGTTTCAAATTCCATTGCATGACGGTCGGCACGTAAGTTTTTCAAAATTTGATAAAGCTGGAAAAGCGTATTTAAGGATTTATGAACATCGCGATCTTTTGGAATCGCGTCTGTTGCCCCTTCAAAATACTGTGCTACTTGAGTATAGGTCAAACGTGCTTTTGAGTGCATAACTGATGGATAAAACTCAAATCCAGTCACACGTCCAGTGCGCGATAGTTTAAGGTCACAGACCATACATAAACGGTCTACATGCGGATTCAGAGAGCACAGACCATTTGACAATGCCTCTGGTAGCATTGGTAATACAAAGTGTGGGAAGTATACAGAAGTACCTCGTTCCTCAGCTTCTTCATTGAGGGCTGAGTCTAAGCGTACATAATGACTTACGTCAGCAATTGCCACCACAACACGGTAACCACCACCCGGACGTTTTTCTGCATAAACAGCATCGTCAAAATCGCGTGCATCTTCACCATCAATCGTAACTAATGCTAAATCTCTTAAATCAATGCGCCCTTCACGATCTTGAGCAGATGGCTCTTTAAAACTTTCTGCTTCTTTTAATACCTGATCTGGAAATTCATATGGCAAACCAAATTCAAGAATGGTTTGTGGAATGATAATTTCTGTATCAGCTTTATCGGCCATAGACTGAATAATATGCGCCGTTGAAAACTCTTCGCGGGTTGGATAGCTATCAATTGCAACACGTAGCATATCGCCAACATTTGCTTCAGCGTGTTTTACGAGTTCTTTTTCTAAAGGAATAGGTTGGTGCTGATTAGGACTGTTGGGTTGAATAAAATATTCGCCATCATGAACTGACAATTTACCGATCATTTGTTTGACGCGATGTTGTAAAACTTCTGTAATAAAACCCCAAGGTTTACCTTTACGGTCTACTGAAGTCTGGCGGACTCTAACTCGGTCGCCATTAAATACTAAACGTAATTCACGTTCAGGAAGTAGAAGGTCAGTTTGACCATCAATATGTGCTGTACCTAAACCTTTACTATTAATATAAACAGTTGCTTCATATGTTGGTTGATCTGCCACCAACTGAAATTTAAAACCGTCTTTCATGATTTGACCATCACGAACCATAGCACTTAAACGATGACTTAACGCTTCGATACTTTTTTGGTCATGAATATTAAAATGATCGACAAGCTCTGCATGAGATTGTGGTGTTTGCACCTGCTCCAATGTATCTAAAATAAGAGTACGGCTTGGAATAGGATTGTCATAACGTTCAGCTTCAGCTTTCGCTTCAGGGTCAGCCCAGTTTTTTGTCATGTCGTTTGGTTTCACGCTTGGCAGATAAGTTTAGCATAAGCCATGCAGACCCGAACTGCACGTTTAGGTTTGCAATAATGTGTTATGCACTACAGTATTTTGATGAAGAAATAATATCTATCTTAACAAGCGTTTGATCGAAAAAGACGAAAATAATGAGTAAATTGCTTAAAAAGTAATTCATTGAACTAAAAAACAAGAAAATTTCAGTATGATGACTTGATCAATGTGGTTTTAGTTTGTATTATGGCGGCTCGTTCCGGTGAGGTGGATGAGTGGCTGAAATCACTTCCCTGCTAAGGAAGCATACCTATTACTGGTATCGAGGGTTCGAATCCCTCTCTCACCGCCATTACTTAATGCGCTCATAGCTCAGCTGGATAGAGCACTTGGCTACGAACTAAGGGGTCGGGAGTTCGAATCTCTCTGAGCGCACCAAGTAAAATAGAACGAATCGCTGAAAGGCACACAAGTTACGCGCTCATAGCTCAGCTGGATAGAGCACTTGGCTACGAACTAAGGGGTCGGGAGTTCGAATCTCTCTGAGCGCACCAACTTGAAGAATTAACCGCTTTTATAGCGGTTTTTTTGTGCTTGTTTTTTAATAATTTTAAAAAAATCTAAATTTATAACTTTTTAATTATATTAGAGATAATCATAAATGAATCTAGCTTTATTTGATTTTGATGGCACGATCACTCACAACGACACATTTAGCTTATTTCTTAAGTTTTCATTGAATAGAAAAACTCAAATCGTCGGTGGTATCCGACTTGCGCCGTATATAGCAGGTTATAAACTTGGTTGGGTAACGGATAAAACTATTCGGACTAAGCTCTGTCAGATAGGGTATGTAGGCTATGATGCGAATTCCCTAAAATATATGGGCCAAGAGTTTGCAAAAAAAGTACTTCCTAAATGTGTTCGTGAAAATGCTTTGGAGCGTATTCTCTGGCATAAATAGCAAGGTGATCAGATTGTTGTTGTATCTGCATCATTAGGTGTTTATTTAGAAAGTTGGTGCCATTCTTTAGGTTTAGATGTTATATGCAATCAACTTGAAATACATAATGGTATTTTAACAGGTCATTTTATTGATGGTGATTGTGGTTATTTAGAAAAAGTAAATAGAATAAAAAATAAATATGATTTAAGCCAATATTCTACAATTTATGCCTATGGTGATACGCCTAATGATTATGCAATGTTAGAGTTAGCACATAAAAAATATTATAGATGGCAAGAGATTAATTAGTATTAATTAACATTTAAAACTATATTAAGGCAGAAAGCCACTTATAAAAGTGGCTTTCTTTTAATAATATTAAACAGTATGGAAAGAATTATCTAAGAAGTTATCAGTAAGTAATGACTGAGGTACGATAGTATGCGTTGTATTTGTTACGCTAGATACTGTAGAAGTTACTCCACCGAGTAATCCGCCACTCGTTAATCCACCAAGTAAATTAGAAATAACATCTAAACCACTTCCACCCGTAACACCGCCAGTTAAGCTACCTACGATATCTGTTACGATACCAATTGGATTGTCACCACCCACACCACCAGTAATCCCACCAGTTAAGCCACCTACAAGGTCAGTTACTACACCAAGAGGACTGTCGCCGCCAGTAACTCCTCCAGTTAAACCACCGAGAAGATCAGTTACTACGCCAAGAGGGCTATCACCACCAACGCTACCAGTTGCGCCACCAATAGTTCCTGTCACTCCGCCAAGGATTTCTGTTAATAAGCCCGTTGCAGTAGAGCCATTAGTAATAAGTGTACCCAGAATGCCAGTCGCTGATTCAGTCGCACCTTGAATATCACCGCCAACTAAATCAGAAACCACTTCAAGAGCACCATTTACCGTGTCACGAGAAGTTTCGAAAGTTAATGTACCAAGGTCTGCAATTTCAGAAACAGGATGCTCTACTTGTGGAAGAATACCGATAATTGTGTCAGCTACTGTATCAATACCAGTGTTGATGATTTCAGTTTTTAAGCTTTCTACACCCTGAAGAATATCAATACCGCCTTGAACTACGTCAATCACTGGAGAGATTGGAGATGTCCCACCATCAATACCGCCCGTTACACCGCCGATAATATCAGTCACCACTTCAAGAGGGTTACCACCAACGCCACCAGTTACACCGCCAATAATGTCAGTCACGACTTCAAGAGGGTTGCCGCTAACACCACCAGTTACACCGCCGATAATGTCAGTAACAATTTCAAGAGGGTTGCCGCTAACACCACCAGTTACACCGCCAATAATGTCGGTCACAACTTCAAGAGGATTGCCGCCAACACCACCTGTTACTCCACCAACCACATCTGTAACACTTCCTACAACACCAGTAATAATACCAGCAGCAGTTGTACCATTATTGATAAGCGTACCCAGAATACCAGTTGCTGATTCAGTTGCACCTTGAATGTCGCCACCGACTAAGTCAGAAACAGTTTCGAGAGCACCATTTACAGTGTCACGAGAAGTTTCGAAAGTTAATGTACCAAGGTCTGCAATTTCAGAAACAGGATGTTCGGTTTGTGGAAGGATGCTAATAATTGTGTCAGCAACAGTGTCGATACCTGTATTAATAATTTCAGTTTTTAAGCTTTCTACACCCTGAAGAATATCAATACCGCCTTGAACTACATCAATGACTGGAGAAATTGGAGATGTGCCACCGCCAATACCGCCCGTTACGCCACCGATAATGTCAGTCACGACTTCAAGAGGGTTGCCGCCCACACCACCAGTTACACCACCGACTACATCTGTAACACTTCCAACAACACCAGTGATAATACCAGCAGCAGTTGTACCATTATTGATAAGCGTACCCAGAATACCAGTTGCTGATTCAGTTGCACCTTGAATGTCGCCACCGACTAAGTCAGAAACAGTTTCGAGAGCACCATTTACTGTGTCGCGAGAAGTTTCAAAAGTTAATGTACCAAGATCTGCAATTTCAGAAACTGGGTGCTCAGTTTGAGGAAGTACTCCAATTACTGTCCCTGCAACAGTTTCAATGCCAGTGTTGATAATTTCAGTTTTTAGACTTTCTACACCCTGAAGAATATCGATACCGCCTTGAACCACATCAATGACTGGGGAAATTGGTGAAGTTCCACCAGTTACGCCGCCGATAATACCAGTGACAACTTCAAGAGGATTGCCACCAGACACTCCACCAATCAAACCGCCAGTTACGCCACCCACCACATTGGTTACAGTTTCTAAGGGATTTGTAGAACCGACAGTACCTGTTACTGTACCAACCACATCAGAAACCAAGCCTGTTGTTGTGTGGGTAACAGTATTAGTTACTGTTGAAATAACATTTGAAAGTAAGCCTGATGTTGAAACATTCGCATCAACAGAGGAACCCGTGTTTACAGTGGTACTTACCGATACAACATTACCCAAGTCTTGAGTAACTTTTGATATCGAAGATACGAGATTTTTTAGTAAAAACATGTTGGTCTATTTCCTATATAATTATGTATTTTTAAGTAAGTATTATTTATTGCGCTACATAATTAGTGAGATGTATATCTCAATAATTAAAATTTAGTATTGGTTAGATATCAAAAGCTGTCAATGTGTATTTTTAGTCACATTTTTTGATATTAAATGATATTTAATGAAATAATAATTTATTTAATTTAGACGTAAAAATAATAATAGTTTTTATATAATATTTTTTTGATGAATTATTTTTTAATCATATTTTCACTCATTTGAAGCATTATATTAGATAAATTTTACTGGTGCGTATAATGTTAAAGTTCAACTAGAAATATATTATTTCTATAATGTTGACTAAAACAGTAGCCTTTATCTTGTAGGTAGATGGCCAAATGCTTCAAAAAGCCTATAAAACTTATTTGAAAAAAAATATTTCAAATACATTTTAGGTGAGAAAAACATCAATAATTTTAGTTCCTATTTTATATAAAATAGGGGCTGGCTAAGAACTAGACGGTTGATGACAGAAAGATGAAAAAAGACTTCCTAAGCTTTGAAAAATGCGTATAATGCGCAACATCAAGTACGCGCTCATAGCTCAGCTGGATAGAGCACTTGGCTACGAACTAAGGGGTCGGGAGTTCGAATCTCTCTGAGCGCACCACTTGAAGAATTAACCGCTATTATATAGCGGTTTTTTTGTGTCTGATTTTTATCATCTTTATTAAAAGCCGGTGTTCATAGAAACCAGCTTTGAAAAGAATTAAAGCTGGAAAAGATTAACCAAATGTTTTAAAACGGCTTTCATCTTCAATAAAAGCTTTTTCACCTGCTTCGCCTTCGATTGAACCAAATACTAATTGAGCTCTTAATTTCCAGTGAGTAGGAACATTAAAAGCTGCATTAATTTTCTCATCAATGATTGGATTATAGTGTTGCAATGAAGCGCCAATGCCTTGTTCGGCGAGGACGTTCCATACTGAAAATTGTGCAATTGCTGTTGAATGCTCAGACCAGATTGGAAAGTTATCGGCATATAGCTCGAATTGCTCTTGTAAACCTTTAATCACATCTTGGTCTTCAAAAAATAAAACTGTACCTGCACCTGATGCAAAACTTTGAATTTTCTGTTCAGTTCCAGTTAGGGCTTCTGCCGGAATAATCGTTTTTAATACATCTAAAACTATATTCCAGAAATTTTGGTGTGATTGATCAAATAAAACCACAACGCGAGAAGATTGGGAGTTAAAAGCAGATGGGCTATGTTTTACAGCTTCTTGAATTAGTTTTTCAATTTCAGTAGGAGAGTGTTTTAAGTTTTTTCCAATTGAATAAATAGAACGGCGTTTTTTAATTAATTCTAAAAAGCTTGGTTCATTGGAAAGGTTCGTCTCTTGAGTGGTTTGCGTAACCACATCTTTTGAGACAGCTGCTTTTTGATTTAAGCCAAATAATTTTGCAAAAAAAGACATGAGACATTCCACTAAGAAGGTGATGCTTTTATTGTAGAAATTTTAAAAAGTGAAATAAGCCCAATAAATATGAATCTACGTTCCATATATGCAACGAAAAATATTTTTAATCTCGCTACTAAGGCTACTTTTGAGCAAAACAAAAAATAGCCTTTGATTCATTTTAAAGCTGAAATGAATATGCTCTAATAGTTCCGATTTATTGAGTATCGATGCAGTGCAATGACTGAGCAAAAAACAGCTTTATCTTTACGTTACTATTTGAATTTAGAAGAGTCACAAGATGGATTTTCATTAGTGACATTTGGGAAAAAACAATTTACCCGTTTTCTAACACCTGCGATTAGTATCGCAATTATTATTTGGGGACTTTATTTAGGTTTCTCTGGGGTTGGTCGATATTATGTTGGGCTAGGTATTTTTTTTCTGGTGATGCAAGGGCTGATGCGTTATTGGCTTTTACCGATGTTATTTAAACGTCAATTTGTTCGTTACCAGTTTGGAAAGAGCGAGCAGGGAATCGACCTCTATCAAGATTATTTTGAGCTTTATGCCAGCGGTCGTAAACAAGTGATGCAATATTCAGATGTACAAACCTTTGCTAAAGGTAAGCTGACTTACATGCTTGAGCTAAAAAATAAAACTGTAATTATTGTGCCAAAGCGAGCATTTGCACAGGTTTCAGATCAAACTATATTTGAAAATACATTTAAGAAATAAATTATTGGAATTATCAGCCGCAATAACAAAGGAAGCCTCATGAATACACGTCCTTCAAAAATCGTTTGCGTAGGCAGAAGTTATGCCGATCATGTCAAAGAATTAAATAATGCTATGCCTGACAGACCTATATTATTTATTAAACCACCTAGTAGCTTGATTGGTTTAAATGACGGTATTTCATGGAATCCAGCTTGGGGCAGTTGTCATTTTGAGTGTGAATTAGTTTTACGTATTGATCAGCCTTTAAAAGGTGAAACTGACCCTCAGAAAGCATTAAAAGCGATTGGGGCAGTGACTTTAGGTCTTGACTTAACAATGCGTGATTTACAGAATGACCTGAAAACTAAAGGTCACCCATGGGAGCGTGCAAAAGCTTTTGATGGTGCTTGTGTTTTGGCAGACTGGGTCGATTTGAGCGAAATTACAGATTGGCAAGAAACTAAATTCACGTTCCATATTAATGATGAGTTACGTCAAGATGGGAATACTGAACTATTAATGTTTACGATTGGTGATCTGTTAACTGATATTAATCAGGTTTTTTCATTAGAGCCAGGTGATGTAATTATGACAGGCTCACCTGCGGGTGTTGGACCATTACACTCGGGTGATCAGTTGAAAATGACATTAAAGGGTGCAACACAAGATTTTGTGTGGGAAACTTTTGTAAAAGCGTAATCCCATTTACGCTCCTACATATTTTTAACCCTATTATTTTTTAATAATAGGGTTTTTTATGAGCTAAGAATTAGAGTACAGATAATTAAATGAGAAGCTGCTGTCTACTTATTTCTCTTCAAGAATTGTGGAGAGGGGGATAGAAAGTTTTGCAGCTAGATAGTCATTAGACTCAACTAAAGCTGGACCAATTTTTTCCATCCATTCATCGTCATCATGCACATTTTGGACATCTTGGCGTAAAGGGAGTGGATATGGAAGAGCCGTAAAAAAGCTCCAGAAGTCGACTTGAGACAAATTAC
>Ga0207713_1002179_pt1 | contig 14516 bp, 12 predicted proteins | sample KBSS64metaG_FD_184404 | JGI IMG/M metagenome (GOLD analysis project Ga0207713, IMG submission 184404) | Switchgrass rhizosphere microbial communities from Kellogg Biological Station, Michigan, USA - KBS S6-4 metaG (SPAdes) (version 2) | ecosystem: Host-associated > Plants > Roots > Rhizosphere >...
TCCGCGATTTCGTCTTCCCGATGTTTCGCGCCAACACCGTCTACGAAGGCGAGTACCTGCTGGGTACTTCCATCGCACGTCCGCTGATCGCCAAGCGCCTGATCGAAATCGCCAACGAAACCGGCGCTGATGCCATTTCCCATGGCGCCACCGGCAAGGGCAACGACCAGGTGCGTTTCGAACTGGGTGCCTACGCGCTCAAGCCCGGCGTAAAAGTGATTGCCCCGTGGCGTGAATGGGACCTGCTGTCCCGTGAAAAGCTGATGGATTACGCTGAAAAGCACGCGATCCCGATCGAGCGTCATGGCAAGAAAAAGTCCCCGTACTCGATGGACGCCAACCTGCTGCACATCTCCTATGAAGGCGGCGTGCTGGAAGACACCTGGACCGAGCACGAAGAAGACATGTGGAAATGGACCGTCTCCCCGGAGAACGCTCCAGACAAGCCGCAGTACCTGGAACTGACCTACCGTAATGGCGACATCGTCGCGCTGGACGGCGTGGAAATGACCCCGGCCACCGTATTGGCGACGCTGAACCGTATCGGTGGCGAACACGGCATCGGCCGCCTCGACATCGTCGAGAACCGCTATGTGGGCATGAAGTCCCGTGGTTGCTACGAAACCCCGGGCGGCACCATCATGCTGCGTGCCCACCGCGCCATCGAGTCCATCACCCTGGACCGTGAAGTGGCTCACCTCAAAGACGAGCTGATGCCCAAGTACGCCAGCCTGATCTATACCGGCTACTGGTGGAGCCCTGAGCGTCTGATGCTGCAACAGATGATCGATGCTTCCCAGGCCCACGTGAATGGCGTTGTGCGTCTGAAGTTGTACAAGGGCAATGTGATCGTTACCGGCCGTAAGTCGGATGACTCGCTGTTCGACGCCAACATCGCCACTTTCGAAGAAGATGGCGGTGCCTACAACCAGGCTGACGCAGCGGGCTTTATCAAGTTGAATGCATTGCGCATGCGCATTGCTGCCAACAAAGGTCGTTCGTTGTTCTGAGTGTCAAGCCGGTTGTAAAAATGGCCCCTTGTTCAAGGGGCCATTTTTTTTGTCTTGAATTCTTGATTAAGTCCACTTTGTTTAAACTTGTTTAATCAGTGTTGTTGATTATTGGGGCGCTGTTTTTTTTGTCGGGGGAATGTTTTTTATCATTTATGTAGGAACCAGTCTTACAGATAATTCACTCATGTAGGTGCGAGGAGTATGTAAGAAGCCAAAAATTCTGTAGGAAATAAGGATGTAAGTAAATATGTTAAATGGAACTGAAACTACCGATTTTTCTCTGCCGGCTCCGCTACCTGCAGTCGACAGGCAAGGGGCATTTCCTGATAGTTGCGTGCGGCACGTTTACCTTATCCCCTGGAGGGGCTGGAAATTTCACTCAAAATATGTGAGGTCCCGGAAAGTTCTGAAGGGCCCCATAAAACTGGAAACATCTGTATCGGTGTTTTTTTGTAGGGCGTTTCCTTTATCTCTGTGGGTTGGGTCTCTGCTTGCTGTTGCTCGGGGGGGAACGCTATGCCAACTAGGAAACGACTAGGCTATTGTGTTTGCTCTAAATAATTCGAACAGCGAAATTGGACTTTCTCATGAATAAAGTGCTGATCGTAGATGATCATCCCGTCATTCGTCTTGCTGTGCGTATGCTAATGGAGCGTCATGGTTATGAGGTCGTTGCAGAGACCAATAACGGTGTCGATGCGTTGCAACTTGCGCGGGAGCATATGCCGGACATTGTCATACTGGATATTGGGATTCCCAAGCTCGATGGCCTGGAAGTTATTTGCCGGCTTTCGTCTACCAAGCAGGCTGTCCCGTTCAAGGTACTGGTGCTCACCTCCCAGGCTCCAGGTCACTTTTCCATGCGTTGCATGCAGGCCGGCGCTGCGGGCTATGTGTGCAAGCAACAGGACCTGACCGAGTTGCTGAGTGCGATCAAGGCGGTGTTGTCGGGCTACAGCTATTTTCCAAACCAGGCACTCAACTCGGTACGCTCCACCATGGGTAATGCCAGTGAGGCCGATATGGTCGAGCGTCTGTCCGGCCGGGAAATGATGGTGTTGCAGCAATTGGCTCGGGGCAGGACCAACAAGGAGATTGCCGACGGTATGTTTCTCAGCAACAAGACCGTCAGCACCTACAAGACTCGTCTGCTGCTCAAGCTCAATGCCCGCTCTCTCGTGGACCTGATCGAGCTGGCCCAGCGTAACGGCTTGGTATAGGTGAGGGCACAGCACTGCGCATAGGCCGCACAACCGGCAGAAAAAAGCCTCCGACAGGGAGGCTTCCGGCCGTCGACCGCTTGATCAGAGGTCGAAGTCGTAGTCGGCCAGTTGTTTTTGCAAGCGTCGTTCTTCCAGAAGGTTGTCGATAGTACGGCGTTTGCTCAGATTGGTCTTGGCGACCTCTGCCACAGGTGCTTCCACGCCATCGTCCTCCGATTCAACGAGGTCGTCTTCCACATCCAACTGTTCTTTGTCAGTGCTCATAACGTTAACTCCGGAGTAAGACTGCCGTTGGCGCTCCTTATAACGATAATCCATGAATGGGTAAAAAAGATTTTTTCAATCGACTGATCGAGAAAACCAATGAAGCCTCAATCGTCCGACGTCTTGTCCTTGTATTCGCACAGGTCTTCAATGCGGCAGCTGCCGCAGCGCGGCTTGCGGGCCTGGCAAACATAGCGTCCGTGCAGGATCAGCCAATGGTGGGAGTCAAGCAGGTACGGTTTGGGTACGAACTTCATGAGCTGCTTTTCCACTTCGACCACGTTCTTGCCGCGTGCTATGCCGGTTCGATTACTGACCCGAAAAATATGGGTATCCACGGCCATGGTGAGTTGCCTGAATGCAGTGTTGAGCACCACGTTGGCGGTTTTACGGCCCACCCCCGGCAGGGCTTCCAGTGCTTCGCGGGTTTCTGGCACTTCGCTATTGTGCCGTTCTATCAGCAAGCGGCAGGTCTCGATGACATTCTTGGCCTTGCTGTTGTAGAGGCCGATGGTCTTGATGTACTCCGACAGCCCGTCCACGCCCAGGGCGTAAATCGCCTCTGGCGTGTTGGCCACGGGATACAGCCTGGCCGTGGCCTTGTTGACGCCGACGTCCGTGGATTGGGCCGACAGGATCACCGCAATCAGTAACTCGAACGGCGAGGAGTAGGCCAGTTCGGTCTTGGGTTCCGGATTGTCTTCGTGAAGCCTGCGGAAAATTTCCAGGCGTTTTGCGGCGTTCATGAGGCGGAAGGTTCCTTTCGGGCAGTCAGCGTAGTGTTGAATAGTGGGTCCAGGCACGGAGTCCTGCGAGAAGGATAACCCGACGGTATCAATGTGGTGTCGGCGATGGACTGTAACAACCCCCCCAGGATTATCAGTCATGTGCCATGGGCGTCTACTTGGCGCTGCGCGTCATCGAGCTTGTGTTGCGCGTCGGCTAATTGTTGCGGATCCGCCTGTTGGTCCAGGGCTTTCTTCAACTCGGCCCGGCGCATCGCCAATTGGATTTTGGCGCGCTTGAGGTCGGCGTTGTTGACGGCAGGCAGCGGTGTCGCGGGTGTGTGATGCTGGCCCAGGGCTGCCAACGCCTGCTCCGCTGCCTCGAATTGCTGTTGCAGGGCGATCAGTTGGGATTGTTGTTCAAAGGTCGGCGGGTGCCCAAAAGCCTGCAAGGATTTGTGCAATTGGGCGCGGCTCATGGCCACATTGATCTTGGCTTTTTTCACCTCCGCATCCTGGGCGGCCCGCGCTGCGTCAAATGGCAAAGGGGGAGTTGGTGCTGAGCGCTGAGGCCGCGCCACACGTTGGGCAGTCCTGTGCTCTTCTTCCCGTTGCAGGCGTGCATTGCGTTGTTCAAAGCGTTGCCGGGCACGGTCGCGCTTGAAGTTTCGTTCACGGCGTTCGTTTTCGTTCGCTGCCAGGCCGCCGATGATCGGCAGCCCTGTGACCACTGGGCGCAACTCAATGCAGTCGACGGGGCAGGGCGCGACGCACAGGTCGCAACCGGTGCACTCATCGACGATGACGGTGTGCATCAACTTGGCGGCGCCGACAATCGCGTCCACCGGGCAGGCCTGGATGCATTTGGTGCAGCCGATGCACTCGGCCTCGCGGATGTAGGCGACCTGGGCCGGGGCGTCCCCACGGCTGGTATCCAGCTCCAGAATGGGTACACGCAGTAATAGCGCGAGGCCGGTGATCGTCTCCTGTCCTCCGGGTGGGCATTTGTTGATTGCCTCGCCCCGGGCGATACCCTCGGCGTAAGGCTTGCAGCCCGGGTGCCCACACTTGCCGCATTGTGTCTGCGGCAGCAGTGCGTCGATACGTTGAATCAGATTCATGGAGTGATCATTGGCGTGCCGGTTGAACAAACAGGGTTTGATTATCCGGCAAGCGAGAAGGGGGGACTAGTTGAAAAGCCCCGTCGCCGAAACGACAGGGCTGTTTTGCGGCGCTTACTTGATACGTTGACCCGGCTTGGCGCCGCTGTCAGGGCTCAGCAGGTAGATCTCTTCGCCGCCGGGACCGGCCGCCATCACCATGCCTTCGGAGATACCGAACTTCATTTTCCGCGGCTTGAGGTTGGCAATCATCATGGTCAGACGACCATTGAGCTTGGACGGGTCCGGATAGGCGCTCTTGATTCCGGAGAACACGTTGCGTTGTTCGTCACCAATATCCAGGGTCAGGCGCAGCAGTTTTTCGGCCCCTTCCACGGCTTCGGCCTTGATGATCAGCGCCACGCGCAGGTCCACGGCAGCAAAGGCGTCAAAGTCGATTTCCGGGGAAAGCGGGTCCTTGGCCAGCTCGCCGTTACCGGCCGGTTTCGATTCGCCGGTATCGGTCTGGCTGGCGGCCAGGTCTTCTTTCGAGGCGTCGGTCATTGCCTGGACCTTGACCGGATCGATGCGGGTCATCAGAGGCTTGAATTCATTCAACTGATGGTTGCTGAGCAACGTGGCGTGGTCGTTCCAGGTGAGCGGGGCGACATTGAGGAACGCCTCGGCGTCGGCGGCCAGCAATGGCAGCACGGGCTTGAGGAAGATCACCAGCTGGCGGAACAGGTTGACGCCGGTGGCGCAGATCGCCTGGACCTCAGCCTGCTTGCCTTCCTGCTTGTTCAGCGACCAGGGGGCCTTGTCGGCAATCCAGGCGTTGGCGCGGTCGGCCAGGCCCATGATCTCGCGCATGGCACGGGCAAAGTCACGGGCTTCATAGGCGTCGGCGATGCTTGGCGCGGCAGCCAGGAACGCGTCGGTCAGTTCCGGCGCGGCGTTCTCGGCCACCAGCAGGCCGGCGTTGCCCTTGTGGATAAAACCGGCGCAGCGGCTGGCGATGTTGACCACCTTGCCCACCAGGTCCGAGTTGACCTTCTGGACGAAGTCTTCCAGGTTCAGGTCCAGGTCGTCGACGCCACGACCCAGCTTGGAGGCGTAGTAGTAGCGCAGGTATTCCGGCGACAGGTGGTCCAGGTAGGTGCGTGCCTTGATAAAGGTGCCACGGGACTTGGACATCTTCTGGCCGTTGACCGTCAGGTAGCCGTGTACCGCGATGCCGGTGGGCTTGCGGTAGCCCGAACCTTCGAGCATGGCTGGCCAGAACAGGGCGTGGAAGTTGACGATGTCCTTGCCGATGAAGTGGTACAGCTCGGCGGTGGAGTCCTTGCCCCAGAACGCATCGAAGTCCAGCTCCGGCGTACGGTCGCAGAGGTTCTTGAAACTGGCCATGTAGCCGATCGGTGCGTCCAGCCATACATAGAAGTATTTGCCGGGCTCGCCTGGGATCTCGAAGCCGAAGTACGGCGCATCGCGGGAGATGTCCCACTGTTGCAGGCCTGCATCCAGCCATTCGGCGATCTTGTTGGCCACGGCGTCCTGCAGGGTGCCGCTGCGGGTCCAGGTTTGCAGCATCTGCTGGAAATCCGGGAGCTTGAAGAAGAAGTGCTGGGAGTCCTTGAGTACCGGGATGGCGCCGGAGATCGCCGAGCGCGGGTTCTTCAGGTCAGTCGGTGCGTAGGTGGCACCGCATTTTTCGCAGTTGTCGCCGTACTGGTCTTCAGTGCCGCATTTCGGGCAGGTGCCCTTGATGAAGCGGTCGGCCAGGAACATTTTCTTTTCCGGGTCGAAATACTGCGTGATCGAGCGCGTGGCGATGTGCCCGGCGTCCTTCAAGCGCAGGTAGATCTGGCTCGACAGCTCGCGGTTTTCGGCGGAGTGGGTCGAGTGGAAGTTGTCGAAATCCACCAGGAACTCGGCAAAGTCGGCGCTGTGTTCAGCCTGCACATTGGCGATCAGCTGTTCCGGGGTGATGCCTTCCTTTTCGGCGCGCAGCATGATGGCCGAACCGTGGGCGTCGTCCGCGCAGACATAGATGCATTGATTGCCGCGATGCTTCTGGAAGCGCACCCACATATCGGTCTGGATGTACTCAAGCATATGGCCAAGATGGATGGAACCATTGGCATAGGGCAGGGCGCTGGTGACGAGGATCTTGCGTGGCTCGGACATGGGGCTCGGCTACTTGATGAAACGGAGGTCGGCCACTATAAAGCGCCGGGAAATTTATTTCACCCCGTGGTGCTGTTTCAGAATCTTCCGCACCTGCGAAAGCATGCCGTAACGCGGCTGGAACGGTTAGGATAGCCGCCTGTTTCAGTCAGTCTTTTTTCGGGAGTTGCCCATGAGCGCCGTCAATCGCGCAGCGGTGGAAGCCGTTCTTCGCCAGTACACCGACCCCTATTTGAACCAGGATCCGGTCAGCGCCGGCTGTGTACGTGCCATCGAGGTCCAGGGTGACCAGGTCTCGGTCCAACTGGAGTTGGGTTATGCCGCCGGCCTGTTCAAGAGCGGTTGGGCGCAGATGCTGCAAATGGCCATCGAGGGCCTCGACGGCGTGCGTGCCGCCAAGGTCGACATCCAGTGCGTGATCGCCCCGCACAAGGCCCAGGCGCAGATCCCGGGCCTGGCCAACGTCAAGAACGTGGTGGCAGTCGCTTCCGGCAAGGGCGGCGTGGGCAAATCCACCACCGCAGCCAACCTGGCCCTGGCCCTGGCCCGTGAAGGCGCGCGCGTGGGTATTCTCGACGCCGATATCTACGGCCCGAGCCAGGGCGTGATGTTCGGCATCGCCGAAGGCACGCGGCCGAAGGTCAAGGACCAGAAGTGGTTCGTGCCGATCGAGTCCATGGGCGTGGAGGTCATGTCCATGGCGTTCCTGACCGATGACAACACGCCGATGGTGTGGCGCGGGCCGATGGTCTCCGGCGCGTTGCTGCAGTTGGTCACCCAGACCGCCTGGGGCGACCTGGATTACCTGGTGATCGACATGCCGCCAGGCACCGGCGATATCCAGCTGACCCTGGCACAGAAAGTCCCGGTGGCGGGCTCGGTGATCGTGACCACGCCCCAGGACCTGGCCTTGCTGGACGCCAGGAAGGGCGTGGAGATGTTCCGCAAGGTCAACATTCCGGTGTTGGGTGTGGTGGAAAACATGGCGGTGCACATCTGCTCCAACTGCGGCCACGCAGAGCATCTGTTTGGTGAAGGCGGTGGCGAGAAGCTGGCGACCCAGTACGGCGTTGAACTACTGGCCTCGTTGCCATTGTCGATGGGCATTCGTGAACAGGCCGACGGCGGCAAGCCCACCGTAGCGGCAGAGCCCGATGGCCAGATCGCCATGATCTACCAGGAATTGGCTCGCCATGTGGGCGCACGGATCGTCCTGCAGGAAGCGGCGGCCCCGGCAATGCCGACCATTACCGTCAGCGACGACTGAACTCGCTGAAGGACAAGAAGCCTCGACTTGTCGGGGCTTTTTCTTGCCTGGAGATCGGTCAATGGGGTTCTTTTACGCTTTTACGCAATGGCGCGCGTAAGCATTCGCTTACTTTCTCGTAAGTGTTTGGTTTTTTTGCTGGGTGTGTGCGTCTCGAATCTTTGAAGGAGTTTTCTATCTATTTGAAAGATAAAAATTAATTATCTTTGTCTGGGGGCTGGAGCCTGTCAGTGCCCGGTTTGGATCCCGTTGAACTTCCCTTGGAACTCTCTAACATCAGCCCTGTGTCCACGGATTGACACAGCCATCAAGGAACGATGGTTGAAGGAACGTCGCAGGATGCGATTCATCAGGATGATGAAAAGGAACACAGGGACTAGGGAAAAAATGTGGGCGGGTCATACCGCCCCTTTTTTCGTCTATAGAAAAGTGAATGCGTTCCCCTGAGCGCAAAAAAGGCCCTTGAAGGGCCTTTTTTTGTTGGGCAGCGGCGCTTTTAGCGCTCTAGTTGCTCAATCTTGTTGGGTTTGCCATCCCATTCGGCGGCATCCGGCAACGAGTCTTTCTTCTCGGTGATGTTTGGCCAGATTTCAGCCAATTCAACGTTCAACTGAATGAACTGTTCCATGCCCGCCGGGACTTCGTCCTCGGAGAAAATGGCGACGGCCGGGCATTCAGGTTCACACAGGGCGCAGTCAATGCACTCGTCCGGGTGGATGACCAGGAAGTTCGGGCCTTCGTAGAAGCAGTCCACCGGACACACTTCTACGCAGTCGGTGTACTTGCACTTGATGCAGTTGTCGGTGACGACGAAGGTCATTTCTAATTCTCTCCTCAGGCGGCGGCAGCGAAACCCTTTGTGGTAGGGCTCGCGAGGTTCGGGAGCGATAGTCTGCAGGCCAGGCTAAGAGCCAGCAGCATCCCAAACCGCGCGAGAGTCTATCAGCTTGCAAGCGCGAGCGTTATATCCGAGTCTTCAGTGCATATAACATTTCCAGCGCTTTTCGCGGCGTCAAGTCGTCCAGGTCAAGCTTTGCCAACTCATCCAGCACCGGATGGGGCAGGCTGGCGAACATATCGCTTTGGTGCGGCGCAGCAGGTTTGCGGCTGGCCTTGGCAGGGCTAGCTACCACGGTTTCGTGGGGCAGGGCCGTGGTTTCCAGGCGGCTGAGGTGCTCGCGGGCTCGGGTGATCACGTCGTTCGGCACGCCGGCCAATTGCGCCACGGCCAGGCCGTAACTCTGGCTGGCCGGCCCTGGCAGCACGTGGTGCAGGAATACGATGCGCTCGTTGTGCTCGGTGGCATTCAGGTGCACGTTGGCCACCAGCGGCTCGCTTTCCGGCAGCACCGTCAGTTCGAAGTAGTGGGTGGCAAATAGCGTATAGGCACGCAGATGCGCCAACCGCTCGGCCGCCGCCCACGCCAGGGACAGGCCGTCAAACGTACTGGTGCCGCGACCCACTTCGTCCATCAGCACCAGGCTGCGCTCGGTGGCGTTGTGCAGGATATTGGCGGTCTCGCTCATTTCCACCATAAAGGTCGAACGGCCACCGGCCAGGTCATCGCTGGAGCCGATCCGGGTGAAGATACGATCCACCAGGGACAGCTCGCAACTGGCTGCCGGCACAAAACTGCCGATATGCGCCAGTAGTACGATCAACGCGGTTTGACGCATATAGGTGGATTTACCACCCATGTTCGGACCGGTGATCACCAACATGCGCGTATCGTCGTCCAGCGACAGGTCGTTGGCGACGAACGGCGTGGTCAGCACCTGTTCCACCACCGGGTGGCGCCCCTGCACGATGCGCATGCACGGCTCACTGACAAACCGCGGGCAGTTCAGGTCGAGATTCAGCGCCCGTTCGGCGAGGTTGCTCAGCACATCCAGCTCCGCCAGGGCGGCGGCGGTGTCCTGCAGCGGCGCCAACTGGCTGATCAAGTCTTCCAGCAACGCCTCGTAGAGCATCTTTTCCCGGGCCAGGGCACGGCTCTTGGCCGACAGCGCCTTGTCTTCAAACGCCTTCAGCTCCGGGGTGATAAAACGCTCGGCTCCCTTGAGTGTCTGGCGGCGTTGATAGTCGATGGGGGCCGACTCGGCCTGCTTGCTCGGCAACTCGATAAAGTAGCCGTGCACGCGGTTGTAGCCCACTTTCAGGTTGGCCAGGCCAGTGCGGGCTTTTTCGCGGGCTTCCAGGTCGATCAGGAACTGCCCGGCGTTTTCGCTCAGGGACTGCAGTTCGTCCAGTTCGCTGTCGTAGCCGGTCTTGAGTACGCCGCCGTCACGGATGATCGCCGGCGGGTTGTCGATAATGGCCTTTTCCAACAGCGCTGCCAGTTCCGGGTAGGTACCGGCCGTTACGGCGAGCTGTTGCAGGTGCGGCGTATCCAGTTCGGTCATTGCCACTTGCAGTTGCGGCAGGGCGCTGAGGGCATCGCGCAGACGCGCCAGGTCACGGGGCCGCGCATTGCGCAGGCCGATCCGCGCCAGGATGCGCTCGATGTCGCCGATTTCCTTCAGCTGCGGCTGCAGCTTTTCAAAGCGATAGCCGTCCAGCAGGCAGGTAATCGACGTCTGGCGCGCCTGGAGCACCGTCAAATCCCGCAACGGACGGTTCAACCAGCGGGTCAGCAGACGGCTGCCCATGGCGGTTTGGCAGCGGTCGACCACCGATTGCAGGGTGTTATCGCGCCCGCCGGACAGGTTGGTGTCCAGTTCCAGGTTGCGACGGCTCGCACCATCGAGCACCACGGTATCGTCCAGGCGCTCGTGGCGCAGGCTGCGCAAATGCGGCAGGGCGGTGCGTTGGGTTTCCTTGGCATAGCTGAGCAGGCAACCCGCAGCGCCGATGGCCAGGGTCAGGGTTTCGCAACCGAAGCCTTTAAGGTCCTGCACCGAGAACTGCTGGCATAGACTTTTCAGTGCCGAGTCACGCTCGAAATCCCACGGCGCGCGACGCTTGGTCCCACGGCGTTTTTCCGCAGGCAGATCCTTCGGCCAATCATCCGGGATCAACAACTCCACCGGGTTGATGCGCTCCAGTTCCGCCAGCAGGTTTTCCCAGCCCTTGATCTCCAGCACGCTGAAATTGCCGCTGGTGATATCCAGTACCGAAAGCCCGAACAAGCGCTCATCGCCCAGCACCGCGGCGATCAGGTTATCGCGACGCTCATCCAGCAGCGCCTCATCGCTCACCGTCCCCGGCGTAATAATGCGCACCACCTGGCGTTCCACCGGGCCCTTGCTGGTGGCCGGATCGCCGATCTGCTCGCAGATCACCACCGATTCGCCCAGCTTCACCAGCTTGACCAGGTAACCCTCCAGCGAGTGATAAGGGATCCCGCACATCGGAATCGACTGCCCCGCCGACTGCCCGCGCGCGGTCAAGGTGATGTCCAGCAACTTGGCGGCCTTCTTCGCGTCTTCATAGAAGATCTCGTAGAAGTCGCCCATGCGATAGAACATCAATTGATCAGGGTGCTGGTTTTTCAGGCGCCAGTACTGCTGCATCATCGGGGTGTGGGAGGACAATTCTGAAATAGCTTTATTCATCAGTGGTTTAGTTGGCTCAAAAAAATTCTTGGGGCAAAAATGGGGCAACTGAAAACAAACAAGCTCAAGTGGGAGCTACAGCTATGAGATACAGTCATGTGAAGGTTACCACGCTGTGTGCAAGGCGAGGGTAAGGCGAGATGATTGCGTCTGTCGGAATGGCGGGTAAGCCATTGACTATAGAAGGTGGGGTGCGTAGATTTATTTGGGTTGTGCGTGTGAAAAAATGTTTTCTCTGACCCATTGTTAAGCGGTGGGTCAAAGTAAGCATTTTTAATCGGTCTCTGGTGCGTGTACGCGAAATCAGTTGACTGCGGCGATGGATAGCCATTCAGGAGACAGCTATGTCCCTTCCGAATACGAAAGGTGAAGAAATCACCGCCCGTCTCGAGATTCTCTCGAAACGTTCCGAAGTGAACCCTTTTGAAGTGCCGTCTCTAAAAAAAGATATTGAAAAACTTGCGTCTGTCAATGCCGCTGAATTTTTCATGCTCGGTGGAATGCTTGCAGCGACTCTAGGCGACTCTGGTGAATCAAAAGAGCTTCATGAGAAAACACTGCGACTAGTTTCTGATGAGGTTACTTTTTTCAACTTTGGCATATCAATGAAGACGGTCGGTGACTTCACGTTGGCTAATAAAATGTTCAATAAGGTGGCTGAAAAGTTACCTGGCGACTCCATATTGCTTACGCATCGGTTATCCTCTATGGAAGCGGATGCTCTCGTACAGCGATGTGATATAGCTATAAAGTTGGTTGAGGATCTAGATGCTTGTAGGGCGGCCTAAGGTTGCTTTGTGCTATGTATTAAGCAATAAATAAGGTGTGTTGTTTGCTTTGCATTGAGAGAATTTATGAGTGGTGTACCTAAAAGCAAGCTAAGTGAAATGCATAAGTCTTTTGATGATTTTGCGTTGGGCTATTCACATAGCTTGACTTTAAATGAGATTCATTATGCTCGTCTCAAAGCCGATCTGGAGAGCTTTGCCCGTAAGGCAAAGGCTACAGAAGCTGCTAAAGCCTATGCGCAACTGGCGCATTTAGTAAGTTATAAGTTTGATAGCGTAAAATTTTTTGATTACTTGAGTCGCGCAGAAGGTTTGGCCGGGAGAAATGAGGATTGGTGTTATGGGTACCTTTCCGGGGCTGTAAATCTTGGCTACTTCAGCGAAGCCAGGCAATTGATAGATTCGGTTGGTTATGATAATGATGTTTGGTGGCTGAATTATAAGTTCAATATCTACTCTTCAATGTGCTTGTTTGAGCAGGCTTTGGAGTGCGCGAGGAGTCTCGTTAAAATGAGCTCGGAGGATCACGACTTAGTGCGCGTGCCGAGTTTAGTTCCTGCGCTCCTTAAAGCCTATGAGCTTATTGGGCAATCAGGTATAGATTCCGAAAAGATATTTGAGATGGTCTGTGTCGCAGCCAAAGTTATCGGGGAGAAGTTGCGAAAGCCCCTCGCAAAGTATTCATTGTCCGCTGATTTCGAGTCGGGTGTTTTGTATTCGTTCAGCTTGAATGAGCCCGCGGAAGTGATGGTTGATCTCGAATGGCAAATTATGGAGCATTTGGTTGAAGAAGTTGACTTGGATGCTTCGGGGCTTTTTACTGTTAATGTTAGTTACCCTTCGCAATAACTTTTTAGGGCTTAAGGGATTATATGCCGGTTGAATGTGCAGATTTTCTAGATGTGTCTGATTTTCTTATTTCTTCAAGCAATCAGCACGAGATTTTTAATCGGGCCGCTCTGGGGCGGGCTTATTACAGTGTGTATCATGAAGCTCTTTTGAAGGCTGATGAGCTGAGTCTTCCTGCTGCTGGTGGCACAGCAACGATGGGCGAGCACAAACGTCTCATTGCGCGCTACAGCGCTGGAGGCAAAAGACTCAAAGTGATTGCCGGTATGATCGATAAAATGCGAACGGTTAGGTCAACTGTTGATTACACTTTGAAGGCGTCTTACTGTAGGCAAGACGCTTTAAAGGATATTAAGGTGTGTAAGACGATAATCGGTGAGCTTCAAAAATTATAATAAGTCTATGTTATTGCTTGCTTATGTTTGACCATATGTTCTGTAGTTCCTTATCAGACTCATCATCCATCCATTTCGCATAGACGTTAACGAGCATTGTAAAATCTTTGTGCCCCATTTGTTTTGCGATGAATGCGATATTTCCGCGCGCAGTCAGGCACCAGCATGCATAAGTATGGCGAGTTTGATATGGGCGGCGAGGACGTATCCCTGCTCGCTTTTGAATCGCTGCCCACTTAGTATTCCAAGCGGTGGGGACATACCAGAAGTTTATGATCTTCTTGCGCGCCAGGGTGGATGGAGAAAGCAGTGGAGTAGCCTTCTCTTTCCGACTCTCGTGCCTGTTCTGGAATACATCAATGATGCGTGCAGGATGATCGGCAACGAGTGAAACCAACACCCGGCAGGCTTCGACCGCTGGCGGCATTAATAATACTGAGCGCGGCTTTCCCGTTTTGGGAACCTTGAACGTGCCGTTGGCAGTTATGGCGCGGGTGATGTTGATCCGCCCGGCGTCTAGGTCGATGTCTTCAACAGCCAGCGCACATAGCTCACCTGGCCGAAGCCCGGTATACACGGCCAAGGTAATCGCCGCAGAGTCCTGGGGGTGAAGGCATCCTTTATCGACCAGCTGTTGGAATTCGTCACGAGTCAGGGGATCCGGCTCTTGGCCTTGCATTGCGAACCTATTACATGCTTCCGATAATCCCGTGCGGCAATATCCATTGGTCTCGCACCACCCCAAGAAGCCGGCGAACGTCGCCAAGTAGTGATTGACGGTTGACGGTGCTCGTTCTGCAATCAGCAACGTCCTCAGCAACTGAATGTCTTCGGGCAACAAAACTCCGGCGAGACGATCAATTCCAACCAAGGCAGTGCAGATGTCCAAGGCATAGCCGTACTTCTCCTCGGTCATCGGCGTGATGTCGACAGCCTTCAACGGCTTGTACCGCTCCAGCAATGCCCCAAGCCTTTCGTCCTTGGTGCTGCTGTAGTTGGTCGCGTGCTTTGAGTTAGGAAAGTGGTAAGCGCTCCATGAACCCCACATTCAAAGTCACCATCTGATCCCCGATGCTGTGCTCCCGATTCCTTTCCGGAGCCAGCACCTCATGATGCGTCCCGACGCAAAAGTCGAAAAAGTCTATCTCTAC
>Ga0207713_1002180_pt1 | contig 14515 bp, 16 predicted proteins | sample KBSS64metaG_FD_184404 | JGI IMG/M metagenome (GOLD analysis project Ga0207713, IMG submission 184404) | Switchgrass rhizosphere microbial communities from Kellogg Biological Station, Michigan, USA - KBS S6-4 metaG (SPAdes) (version 2) | ecosystem: Host-associated > Plants > Roots > Rhizosphere >...
TATAGCCAAGCGCCTTTTCTTCATGAAAATCTCTAAACATTTTATGCATTTTTACTGCTCTCAGTTCCATATCTTTTCTCCTTTTTATTATCACTACAATTAATTATGATCTTTTTTTATTTCCAATACTAAAAAATATGTACCAAAATATATCTTATAAAATATCAATCAAATATTTATTGGATTTTAATATTTATCAAACCTAAACTTTTCCATATCGTATGGTATGTCTAGCTTCACACTCCACTGGCTTAATTCTTCACTCATTATAACGGCATCAACTTCAAAAGCATCTTTCTCACTAAAACCTTTTATTTTTAAAAAATTAACAAAACTAGAGGAGTTTATTTTATTAAGATATCCGACTCTTAAAGTATCTATATATACTGCGATTTTATTTGTTTCTTTTTCGAGGCAGATTACAGCGTTTTTAAAGACCTTCACGCTACCACCATTTTGGTTACCGACTAAAGTTATCAATTCTTCTTGGTATAAAATTACAATTATTTCATGTTCAAAAAAATTCTTATTCTCTGTAAATATTTTCCCAGCTATTTTCAGGGTGCTTTCGGGGAGCTCAAGATTAACTTTAGAAAAAACTTTAAATAAAATATAAGCAAAAACAAATAAAATAAAAACTATCAGAATAAAATACATATTAAAAATATTCCTCTTAATTTTATAAATTGGCAAAAAGAATATTTATTCTTTCTACCAACCAATTTTTTAAGAAAAAATATAATTATCTATATTATGATTTTTTCTCATTTTTATCATTTTCATTCAATTTTTCTACATCATTTTGATCAGGAGTTTTAGGCTCAAACTCTTTACCATCTTGTTGTTGCTGTTGTTGCTCTTTTGATTTGTCTTGATCGCTTTTAACTTGGTCCTGAGACATTAGAGTCTCTCCTATTTAATGTTGTGCAGATGATTATCTAACACTTAGTTAACATAGGCCCTTTATCTTTATATAGATACAACGCAAGTGTATCTATATGTAATACCGTTGTTTATTATCACAATAATATAGATATCTTAAATCTACCCACCAAATAAATATTTTAAACCTCTATATTTTTTATTATTTTAAATTTTATTAATTTTACTCTTACTTCTCAAATACAAATTTAACCCATAAAAACAATACCCTAAAACTCCCACACTCTTTAATGTAGACATGAACATTAAAGTTTCATTACCTTCTACAAATAAAATAAATTTAAAATATTAATTGATTCCCACCATTAATTTAAATTTCCCTATTCAAATCAATACACAAGATATGTTTTAAAAATTATTTCGATATTAAAATATATAAAGGAACATATCTCTACATACCATGCCTATAACTACCGCAATGTAACTCAGTTAAAGGTATACGATTAAGCTTCACTACTCTTATTAAGAAGTTTAAAATGTCTGACTTCAAAGACTTTTCAAAAAAAGCAACTCAAAACCAGAATGACTCCGACCCAAAACCAAATGAGGATAAAGTTGAAAAACCTGCGCAGCCATCTGAATCAGAAGATTCTTCACCAATTAAAAATAATGAAGAAAAAAATAAATAAAAAGATTTAACTAATATGAAAGAAGTCCAATATTTTGGACTTCTTTCATATTAATTTTTTATAAATAAATTATTTTAATTTAGGTAACTAAAAATCTCGTATTTAGTATTAATTCAACTCTTTTTTGTGCCTCATACAAGCCAAGCTCTTCACTTACCCAAAATGAATGAAGTTGTCCATCTAAATGAAAATACTCTTTATTATATTGAGAACCATGATCAGAATAATGGTTGTCTACTGTGAAATGAGTTTGATCATCCTTTCTTTTTTGACCATCAAGTATGCCGCCAATACAAATATCCATTTTAATGCCAATTATTAATCGAATTTGACTATAACACACATAGACCAGTTGCTCGAAAAAGAGTTGTTACCAGTCATTTTTCCAATATTTATCAGGATATTATGATTTTAGCGTATCTGTTTAAATTTACAGGTAATAAAAAATAAATTATATGTTTGGAATATTTTAATAAGCAATATCAGTGTTTAATTTTCCAAATTTCACATCATTCCTAAATAACCCTTCTTTGATTAGCTAAATCTCTATATGCTGCAATGCACCACCTACAGAAAATTATTCGAATGGCCGAACAGACCCTACTACAAGAGCTTAACTCGCGTATCGAATATTACTCTACAAGAACGGACTATCCGCTACGCAGAATTTTGATAGGTTACCGAGCATACGCAAAATTGATGTTATGCTCCGCTTTCTCAGATGAGGTCATAAATTCTGCAATTGATCCCAATAAACGTAAATATAAAAAGTTAAAAATTAAAATAACTAAAGATGATAATCAACTTGATCTTGAATGAATCAATCAAAGCGGTTCATCCATTCCTACTTTTAGACAATTGATGTCATGGGGCTAGAAAGCCCAATTCTAAAATATAAACTTTTCAATTCTCGAAATGCTTAGAAAAACAAAGAGGCCGAAACCTCCTTATTCTTATTACAATAAAAATCCGTCATCAATTGGCGAACGCTTGCTCAGGAATGCTTTTAGTCAAAAGCTAACGATCACATAGCCAAAGAAAAGAATATTTGCACTCAAACTAGCATCGACTGCTGAGCAGAGATACCCGCGAGTGCGCCTTGCGATGAGGCTGCGGTAACTGAGGCCATAAGTGGATTAGCGAGATCACCAGCGGCATAGATACCAGGCATACTGGTTTCACGACGTTCATCAACCTTAATAGCTATACCGAAAGGTGTATCGACCGTGGCAAGACCCAATGATTCGTGTAAGCCTGTGGACGGCTTAGTGTCTGGATGTGCGAATAGAATATCAACCATGACATTATGATGGTTATCAAGGCATACCGTTGCCCTGCGCCCTTCGTTATGGACAATTTCGGTAATCTGGCCTTCTACGACTGTTACGTGACGACGTTCGAGATCTGCCAGAATATCAGCAGAAATCTCGTGACCATTGGTGAAGACTGTTAATGTACTCGTCCAATCATGATATAGACGTACATAATTGTGAGACTTTGGACCAGACCAGATGAGTCCCCAATGTTGTTCAGCAACTTCAAAACCATCGCAATAAGGGCAAGGCACGATGGATGCGCCCCAATTTTCAGCGAAACCAGAAATATCAGGCATCTGATCGACAACACCATAGCTTAAGATAAGGCGGCGTGCGCCCATAGTTTTGCCATCGTGAGTCAGAACAGAAAAGTTATCGATAGAACCAGAGATGCTTTCGGCCCGAGCATTGACTAACTGAATCGTTGGATAGCGTTCTAACTGCCGACGTGCTTCAGCTAAGATTTCTAGCGGCGGTTTATGGTCATGTCCAAGTAGACCATGAGAATGACCAGCGAAGCGATTGCGCGGCAGCCCCGTGTCAAGAACAGTGACCTTACGACGGGCACGGCCGAGTTGCAATGCAGCGGCAAGACCAGCAAAGCTGCCTCCTATAATAATGACGTCATCCATAGTGATAGGCTCCTAATTTAAATCGTGAAGTTAGCTGATGCCTGAGTTTCAATACCCTGCTCAGATATTTACTTGTAACAGGCAATTAATACACTTCGATATTGCAGAGAAAGTCACCCATCACTGTGCTACCCATCGAACAACATGGCGTTAAATATGCAGGAGAAGATCTAGGTCTAAAAGACATCGCTGAGATCTAATCACTGGCTTGCACATTTTGGATACTTCATGGTATCTTAATTCAGCAATTAAGATACTGTCAAGGACTATAATTATTGTGAGCGAGAAAAAAAGAAGTCAACGCGGTCGGCCAGTCAATCAAGCATTAGCTCAAACGATAGTGGATGCTGCATATGAACTTTTTGTCGAATTGGGTTTTCAAGCAGCAACATTGGACAAAGTTGCCCAGAAAGCAAAGATATCGAAGCTCAGTATCTATCGACATTTCGAAAATAAAGAAGCCCTTTTCAGCGCAGCAATATTGGATCGATGCCAACAGTTTGCACCACAAACTCTTTTTGAAGGACTCAAAGGTTCGGCCGAAGAACAACTCATGGCGGTGGGATCTTCCCTACTGCGTACGTTATTAAGTCCAGATGTTCGTAGTGTCGAGGCTATGATCGTAGCCGATAAGACAAACCAAAAGACATTAAGCAAGCTCCATTATGAAGCTGGCCCTACCCATGTCATCACCCAAATTGAGGCCATGCTATGTCAGTTGCATACCAAAGCACTCCTGAACGTGCCTCATCCTCGTCAATCGGCTCGAATGTTTGCCGCGCTTTTCAAAGGATGTGATCTGTTAATGATTGCGCGTTTTGATGAAGCAAGAGCAACGGACGACCATGAAATCGAATCCTATTGTCGATCAGCTGTCAAAATGTTCATCACGGCTCATGGTGGTAACGACAAGACGGGTTAATACGCCTTGCCGTTGCAAATAACACCTTATCTTTAGCACCATTCATATATAAAAACAGTTTGGCGTCTTGAAAAGTCGCATCGGTTTTTAGTTTTATAAGTTGGCTATAGATTTCATTGATCAGCCATGTTCGATATCTCACCGCGATTTGATAGGTGTTTGGATAGATCAGTTTCGTTTCAAAAATGGCTTTAAACAATAGAAAGTAAAGCCCTTCTACATCGGTGTGTAAAAAATAAAGCTTTTTGAGTTTATCGGTTGCGTTTGTGTCTTGGTCGTACTCAGCAATCGAAACCACTTTTTCTTTTAAACGTTCTTTTTGTACGATCAAACAGATTTCAATAAACCGCTCCTTTGAGTGAAAGTAGTTATAAAAAGTCCCTTTTGGAATATTTGACTCTTTCACAATTCTGTCGATTCCAACGGTATGAAAGCCGTGATGGTGAAATAAATCAATCGACTTATTGATAACTTGTATGGCACGGGAAGAAAGCACTAAATTTGGCATCGTTTTACCGTTATAAATTCTTGTTGTTTCTAAATGAGATGCTTTTTTGGGAGAAAAAAAGACACAGCAAAGCCGTAAAGACTGTGCTTGGCACATCTCAAGTGTGTTATTGCTAAGTTTTAAGTAAAAAAGACTTTAAGCCTGAAAACCTTAGGGCGTTCAAGCTGCTTTAATTTTTTAAGCTGTGTCGTTATAGCTTTTGGCATCGAGAGCCAAGAAATAATGGATGTGCAAAGCCAACTCCTTTTTATTGGGAGTTCTGCCGACATTAAAATTATGGTGGCAGAACGAGAAAGGGTTCGCGGACTGGTTTCGACTCCAGCACACCCGAAGGTGTCCCTCTCCCGTCCTACCGCTACGGGAGGAGACGAGGAGTTTTCACATAAGACTATTCCTCAGAAGAAATAATCCTGATGTGGTCGAAAAAATCGGTCCGCGACGACCGACTGGCAATGTGGCCAGCAGGCAAAGAATAGTGCCCAACCCTTTTGCAGTCAAGCACACAAAATGCCATTTGTTTTAAATTAGATCATTAAAAAAGTAAGGCTAAATAATGAGGGAGTTATTGTTAAGTGGGGGTTGTAAAGAAGTGATTTTTTTATCTAATGCAATGCTAATTTTACAATATCAACGGGGTGCAGGGATCCATTGCCTCTTTAATACAGCTTCGTTCCCCGTATCATAATACTTACCTAACTTAGTTACGGCTTTGGTTTTAAATCTTCAACCCATACATTAGGTACACCTGCAAAATAATCTCTCAATCTATCTTCCACGTGTTCTGGTTCCCAGACCGCTGCACATTCTAAATCTTTAACTTCCTCATATGTTGCAGGCATAATATTACCTTGGTGATAAACTGAGAATTCCTTGGTAATCATATCTTGCATGAAATATTTATTTGGTATCGCCAAATCTGCTTCAATAGGCTTATTGTCAATCATTACCCATTGACCAGAAGTAATAGCATATTTCATTACGGGCACTCGAAATAATTCTTTTGCTGAATAAATCTTATCGAGATTAAGACTAGAAATATTATCTGTAAAAAAGTCATAAAAAAGTGTTTCCTCTTTATTTACGACCCGACCAAATGCATATTGACCATTTTTTAAATCAATTTGTAATAAAGCACCAACTTTAAACCTTTGCTTTTTCATTTACTAAATCCTATATACGCTCAGTCATAATAGTTAGCTTTAATACTTTTAGGTGAGTTCTAATTAATCATTACACCATATCCTACGCTTGATATCTGATACGCAATCCACTTTAGTATTTTAATTAGATAACATAAATTGATTGAATAACTCTTTAACCTTTGAAGTAGTGTTTGTTTTACCAAAAAAGAATGAAACTTGATTTGGCTCAAACTTTATATGGAAAAGCACAGAATGCTTTTCCGTTAAAAAATCTTCAAATTGATCTGCAAGCTCCAAATTTTGACAAACTAGTATTACGCCATATTCAGCATCTTCTATAATTTGTACATTAGAGATTGGATTATTCATTTATATATTCCTCTTTAACATTTCTAACTCCTCTAAAATCGGATCGTGTTTATATCCTTTACTATTAGGATGAATGTTGGCGAATATATTTATTTATTAATTTTATTAAATATAAATAGCTTAATCATCAAGCTTAGGCAAAAGATTTAATCCTCTATTCTAAAAAGTCAGGTTTCTATGCCAAGATGGACGAGGGAATAGAAATAGTTTTACTAAAAAGCAAAGCTATTAAAGCTTTGCTTTCTTTGGCCCAACAATTCATATAATGATCAAACTCAGGTTTGTAATAACGATAAATTACGACCCGATGACTAGCTTAGAAAATTGAAATTTTATGCCTATACTACTCAAAAAATTTTTAATCTTATCCATAAATTTAAGATCAGTCACAAGCGGATCGAAACGATAAATAAGTTCTATAACAAATTTTTTGCCAACAGCTTGTTCATACTTTTCATAAACATCACCACTCTCAATGAAATCAATATACTTATTTATTTTTTCTTGCAGCATATAAAGATGCTCATCATCTCCCCATACCAAATGATCAGAGATCGTTAACACTATATCTCCCTCTGGACTAGTGCTAATAAAATCTATACTTTCCAAATTATCTACTGTCATCATTTTCTCTTATTTATTTTGGCCAAACAATTTCCACCCTTTAAGATTAACTAGATAACATAAACTGATTGAATAACTCTTTAACCTTTGAAGTAGCGTTTGTTTTACCAAAAAAGAATGAAACTTGATTTGGCTCAAACTTTATATGGAAAAGCACAGAATGCTTTTCCGTTAGAAAATCTTCAAAAAATGGTATATTATTAGGCTATGTTATGGGTGCATAAACACAAAAAAGTTGCAGCAATACAGGTAAAAGGCTGGTATACGCCAATTTAAATTACAGTACGCTATGCAAATGGTTAACCATTCAAATTAATATGCTCTCTCTTTAATGAGAATAAATCTGGGCTCTCGTGCTGTAATAAATCCTCAAATTTGCTCCAACCATTCTTAGCTACGTAGTCCAACTCATTACTGTAAATTGGAATTAACCAAACTATTACAACTGGCGATGACATTTTATTAAAGGTTGCAAAATCATCATCTAAGAATACTGGCATAGCACAATATAAAGCTTTAAAACCTATCTTCTCAGCTATATTTATAGGAAGCACAACAACTTGCCCACGGAGAAGCGCATTATGATTACTAAGAATATGCTCACTCATAAAAAACATAAGTGAAACAATCTTTTCAGGTGTATCCAAACCGGATATAGGTAGAATCAACTCATGTCGAACATTCTTGGTATCAGATATTCTTAATTCGTGATTACTTAGACCTATAGTTAAGAATGTATCTACTTCATCATATGGACTGTTTTTAAAACATACAACCTGAAGTCCATCTGTTGACCATTGATCTCGCCAACCATATGAAATTTTACCAAGGAATTTCTCTGCATGCTCAATAATTGTCACAACTTAACTCCTTAATTATCTGAGCGATTGCATGTTGAGCATCGCAATCTAATATTTCTATTATACTCATCAAGCACTTGCTTTCTATCCATATCGACTAGATTACGATCCTTCCATTTTGGCTGATGATCAACATCCCAATCTCGACGACCTTGACCAGGCGCCACACCAACATTCTTATCACACGTTGGGCAAGCTTTTGTTCCAACTTTACTTCCATCAGCAGCATTATCCCATGCATTCTGAACAGTTTGCTTACGAAAACCTGAAGGTCTTTTTGTAACATTTTCGGCAACATCTTTACTCGTAGTCTTAGGAACATCTTTCTCAACCTTAGCAGCCGTATTTTTCACCTGATTACTTGTTGTCTGCTTCGCTGCTTCCTTCGAAGAGTTTTGAGAAAGCCTTTTAACAGCCTCTCGACCTAAAGGTGCTAAAATATCATCAAAAAGGCTACCTATAAGTTTTTTCCAACCTAATCCACTTGGGTCTACCTTATTGATCGGATCATTATTACTATAGACAAAAGGATTTAATCCACCTTCGAGTCCAATAGGGTCAGGTTCCATATAACGACCCCATTTAGGGTTGTAATATCGGTGATGGTTAACATCCATAAAAGCAAAGCTTCAACCGCTTTGCCTTTCTTGACTCCTAACTCGCTCATCTAATCTGCTTGACTTTGTTGGCTTTCACGCCATTTTTTTAACAAGTCCTCAAGCTTCTTTTGTGCATTGAAACGTGGTTTGTATCTATTTCTACTGTAATAATTGACCCATTTTGTATCAGAAAATAACCAAAAAGACCAACCATCATCAGTCAAATCACCGCGTGTTACTACTGCTTCTTTTATACCCTTTCCTAATACTTTTTCACGACTAACAAAGAAATTATTTTGAGCAAGAAAATTTAAATAATATGTATATCTTTCTTCTATTTCAAAATAATATTTCTCATCACGAACCCATTCATCATCGATCAGCACAACAGCTTCTCGACTAAGCGAACCTGGCACATTCATCGCTTTATATGAGCTCTCGACTTCTACTATTTTCATTATTTCATTCTCTCAATTTTACTGAGACCATCCACAGGAACAAGCTCTCTTGTTCGACGGTCTCGAATATACGTTCCACCATTATCAAGAATTCGTTGCTCCTTATCCATCTGACTATCCTTATTTGCTTTCATGCTTGTTGTCTCATACGTTTTGGCTTTACCATTTTCAATAGCGGCATGATCTATTCTTCTCCCTGTACCTGTCTTTACATCTTTCGCGATCTTACCATCTGCTGTACGCAGATATTGCTGATTTTGGATAGAAGCTTTTGGATTTTCTGTTGCTAATCTCTCTGCTACCACTTTTTCTCGTTTTGCACCATCAGACGCATTTTTCAAAACGCGCGCTTCCTTCGAAGAATTCTGAGAAAGCCTTTTAATAGCCTCTCGACCTAAGGGTGCTAAAATATCATCAAAAAGGCTACCTATAAGTTTAAGTTTTTTCCAACCCAATCCACTTGGATCCACCTTGTTAACTGGGTCATTATTACTATAGACAAAAGGATTTAATCCACCTTCGAGTCCAATAGGGTCAGGTTCCATATAACGACCCCATTTAGGGTTGTAATATCGGTGATGGTTATAATACAAACCTGTTTGCTTATCATAGTACATTCCAGGAAAGCGTAAATTAATTTCAACTCCCGATACGCTTACAGTCGCTGCACTTTCTCCAAAAGGCCCAGTGTCTAATGACCAGACGTTGGCTTTAGTTACAGCATCATATCCTCGTATTGGAGACCCTCTATGATCTGTCAAAATATAAATTAAACGATCATTGGCCATCTCTGCTGCAATAGGGATATCACCTAGCCATATATATTCAACAATTTGTGCTTGATCACTATTTCGATATTCACCGATTAAATGACTATTTTCATCATAAACAAACTGCCGTCCTTCAGAAATATTATCGGCATAAGAAAATATTCTTTCATTTTTGTGATTATAATCGAACCACATATTACATGTTGTTGCGCCAGTAGTTGGATGAGTACAAGGAACTCCCATTTCTCTGCGCTTATTACCTTCCCCATCGTACTTAAAATTACCAGTCAACATATCAGAAAGAGTATTAACCTCTCCCGTGGCATGCAGAGTAAACGGTACACTCGTATTGTTTTTTACCCAACTATTTAACTTATTACTATTCGTCGTTAAGGTGAAACCATAATTATAAGTTCCTGCAAGGTTATTTGTGCTACTGATTCGGTTTCCATTACTATCATAGCTATAGCTTGTTTTTAGACCATTTCTAGAACCGCCACTAACCACAAAATCGGTCAGTTGATCTTCATTATCGTATGTAAATGTCTGTTTAATACCTGAAACTGTGTCTGTGATGGTATTTACTAATTCAGCTTTAGCAGATTGATAGGTATAAACCAAATTAACATTAGGGGTAAAGCCATTCACGTTTATAGCACTTACGCGCCCTGCTGTATCATTCGATATTGAATATGTTGCCCCATTACTCCATTTCCAACCAATAATCTCACCTTCGGCATTGTGCGTAATTGAAGTAATTAATATTTGTCCATTAAATTTTACATCAGTTAGGGAACTCGTTAATCCATTATAAATGTACTCTACAATATTACCCTTTGGCGTCGTGAGTTTAATCACTCGTCCAGATTGATCATATTCATAACGAACCTTTGCGATCGCGTTAGTACTACCTGTAGCTGCTGCCTTATGCACTGTTTGTGATTTATCGACAACTTCTCCATAAGCGTTATAGCTATAAAAAGAATCTACTCCCAGTGGCTTAGTTGTCCAATCACTGTAGGGATATATAACCTGATTGAGATTGCCAAAAACATCCTGATCGTAAACATAGCTATAAGCAGCTTTCAGATATTCTTCAGTTGTATTGTCGCTTAAATAACAACTTTCCTTAGATATACGATTTAGAGAGTCGTAATTAGTAAAGTCACATATACGATTAGAGTTGACTGTTTTGATGATATTGTTTGCACTATCATAAGTAAAACTCTTAACTAAATAATCAGTATTACTTTCATTTGAAACCTTATTTGTATTTACAAAACTAGAGGTTGATCCTGAATTGTTTGGAGCTTTTTTACTCACCAAATTGTCTGATGCATCAAAATTTTGAGTATCAACATATCCGAGTTTGTTTGTGTGGCTTTTTAAACGATTCAATTCATCATAAACAAAAGACTCTATACGATTGCCCTGATCTGTTTTTTTTATGATATTTCCATTTGCATCATATTCGTAGGTCATGGATATAGCTTGATTAGTACCACGATAACGAGTTTTGATACGCCCGTTCTGATCTAAAACTGCAGACTCCTGATAATCTAATACTCCTGCAGAATTATAATATTGAGTTGTTTTAAGCTCATCATTTGTCGCATAGAAATATAGTTTACTGGAGCCATCAGGCAAACTCTCTTTTGTCTTTCTCCCTGCAATATCATAATAGAAAGTAGTGACCGCATTTAAAGGATCTTTAACCGTCAACAATTGACCAAGTGAATCATAAGTATTGGAAGTCATACGACCATTCGTTATAACACCTGATGAGTTTTTATTCCCAATTGTATTGGATAAAATACGAACACCTGAAGCATCATAAACAGTGACAGTATCTAAACCATTAAAATCTTTTTCTTGTCGAGGCAATCCAGCAGGAGTGTAATCTGAATACGTCTTTACATAATCTTTTGTAGAGCTTGGATTTAACTTTTGAACCCGCTGAGTATGTTTAGTCAATTGAGCATTTGAATCATATTCATACCAAATTAAATCTGCGACATCTGTACGTGGCCCATCAATACTTTTCAAGGTTTTGTAATTTGGTAAGCTAGCATCAGTGTTATATGTATAATTAGTCGTTTGACTAATACTTCCTGATAATGGGGAACTTATTGTTTGTTTGGTAATCACACCTAATGGGTGAACAATATTATTTACTTCCAAATTGGGTGATACAATTTTAGTAGGAATCGTAAATAAATTGGCTGAGCCATCAGATAAATTACCATAACTATAGCTTGTAGCCCTGTAAGCTGGAGTACCAACGGCTTCTTCTATTTTTGTGACCCGATTACGTAGATCATAGCTATAACTTGTCAGAACTCCTTTTTTATCAGTTGAAGATAAAGTTAAACCATTCCAGTTATCCGTTACAATCTGACTAATGGGTAAGTTATTCACAGTCATACATGGAAAACTATCACTAGCAGTCGTGGTTGAAAACTGATCTTTTCCACTGGTAGTAAATGAATATGTTTGCTGTGTCCCTTCTAAATCGTGTGTTACATTGATTAAACCTTGGTCATTTTTGCTTGAATACCGAACCTTCATTTTGTTATTAATACTGAAAATTGCATTAATTTCAAATTCATCACCAAAATTTTGAGAATTTACAAAAATCACAGCGTTATCATTTCTTTTTACAGTATCCATAAAGGACAGAAATGTTGCTGTATAAATTTTTTGTTTTTCAGACTCTGGTAAAGTCCCCCTGTCATCGAATATGGCTTGACGGACTAAGGGATGGAAACCTTTTTGATATTCAAACTCAGTGACACCAGTGAGTGTAGAAGTAATTTTACTAATAACTGGATGAATCTGGCTTGATCCAACATAACTTAGGGTTGACTCCATTGCTCCATCATATATAACGGACTGTCCTTCTACCCCATTTTGATATTGTACGATTTTAAGATATGCGTCATTTGCTGGGTCATAGGTAAATATAAGCTCATTATTCCTATTATCATTAATTCTTGAAATTTGATTATTCACATAAGTGTATGTAATTATTTGTCCTGATGGCTGATTATCAACTTTGCTCACACGTCCAGCGCTGTTAAAGGTATAATCCACCCCATCTTTATTCACAACTGTTAGACCATTCACCTTTTTGAAGCTATATGGTCCTAAATTGCTCATTAATGTGACACTATTAGGCATTGAAACATTATCAATAGTCGTAGCATTTGATGCTATACGTTGATATTTATATCCCCCACCTTCTAAATATTCAAAGAAGAAAGTTCTTTTTGATTCGCCTGGAAGTCTGAGTGAAAACATCTTTTTCCCACTTGTACTCGTTCCTGCATATATCAAATAATTTGTATAATTATCACTCCAACCGCCATAACCTCCTAATTTATTATAGAAATCTATCGTCCCTTCTCTATCAGGTAATAGCGGATTTGAATAAGAACGAATATATGGCAAAGGACCACTAATCTCTTGTTGAGAGAATGATCTACTTCCTGAAAGTAAGTCAAAACCAGATTCACAACTATTAGTAATAACTGCTTTAGAAATCTGATATTGAGCATCCTGTACTGTTGGAGTTAGATCAGCAGCATAGGTGACTGACAAATATGCTATTGCCCACACAAATAATAATGATTTTTTCATTTATATATTCTCGTAGATATATTTTTTAATTTATAAAAAAATTAACGGTACGCTTAGCAAAGCAAAATATATGCCTAATAAACTATAATTATGATCTACTTTAATTAAATTTATTTTTAACCCTTAGTCAGAATGTAATTTCATAACGAGAAAAAATTGATATTCTTTTATTCTGATCTTTTGAGTATTGATTATAGTAAATAAGACAAAATATACTAAATCAATTTTATTCTATCTATATAACAAAAAAGCAAATTTTGATTATGAAGGACTGTCTATTAGTCATTTAATAGAACTTCCAAAGGGTAAAAAAAGATAAGGTCAGCCCTTATCTTTTTTTATACAATTTAGGCAATATTTTTATTAACTTTATTCTATTTAAACGCTTTTATTAATTTAGTTAAGTTGTACGTACTATGGCTCTACCCCACAAATAATCACACATTACGGCGCAAGTCTGTAACAGGTAGATGTAAATAACGCGACTCTATTATTCAAACCGTCGGTTATCACTACTTCATAATGCGCGAATTTTTTACTACTGCCGACCTTGGTTGCCGTTGCAAATAACACCTTATCTTTAGCACCGCTCATATAGCGAATATCCGCCTGTAGGCCAGTATATGGCGCATCGCCTGCATTACACGCCATCGCAAAAGCAATATCGGCTAAAGAAAATATGACCCCACCATGTACGCCGCCCAAGGCATTCATGTGTTCGTCTTTCACATTAAGCTGACAACGCGCTTCATCAAAACTGCGATGTAGCACTTGAACACCCAATAGCTCTGCGAACTGATCAACCGCGGTAGTTTCCATTTTTTGCACAAACGTCTCCCTACTCGTGCGAGTATTCCTTAAATGTTATAAACCTATGTGTATTGAAATCGACTGATTAAAAGCCGTTAAACGCTATCTTGTTTAATCTGATAGTTTGAAGAATTAAAGTCTTTATAGGTCAAGCGGTCATCCAACTCTGAGCTTAAAGGCTGAACTTCTTGCATTGAGTTTAAGCATCGCTGTGCAAGCTCAATGTACTCTTGCGTGCCTCTAGTTTTCCACTTTTTTTCTTGTTCTGACAAATCACGCGCAACCTTGGCAGGAC
>Ga0207713_1002185_pt1 | contig 14501 bp, 14 predicted proteins | sample KBSS64metaG_FD_184404 | JGI IMG/M metagenome (GOLD analysis project Ga0207713, IMG submission 184404) | Switchgrass rhizosphere microbial communities from Kellogg Biological Station, Michigan, USA - KBS S6-4 metaG (SPAdes) (version 2) | ecosystem: Host-associated > Plants > Roots > Rhizosphere >...
CGATCGTGATCGTGCCCAACTCGCAACTGATCTCGCAGAACCTGCGCAACGTCACCCTCGGCGGCAGCGCCCAGGGCGTGGCGACGCTGGAGCTGATGTTCCCGCTGGATATCGACCCCGAACAGGTGCAGAACCTGCTGTTCGACACCTACAAGGAACACGAAACCATCCTCGAGAAACCGGCGCCGTTCGTGCGCTTCAGCAAGCTGACGCCGGACGGGATTACGTTGACGGTGACCGGCTATGTTGCGAGCCCGAGGATTGTCGGGACGACCAAGAGTGATCTGTTGTTCGAGATTCTCAAGCGGCTGGGGGCAGCGGGGATTGAGCTGGCGAAACCGCCGAGTACCTGAGGAAAAACCTGATGGGGCCTGTACCGCTGCGCGCCTGCTTGATCAGGCCTCAGGGGTGTCAGTTGACTCTGGAACCACTTCAGTCGCCAGTTTCAAACGATCCGCCTTACTGATGTACCTCGGCTTGTTGCTCTTGGGTGCCAGTTTGGCGTTGGCCTTTCTGGATTTTTCCTTGAAGAGCTGTTGCAGTTTTTTCTGACGGTTCATGTTTTTACCCTGTTTGAAATCCTTGAATGATATCAGCTTCAAACTCAGGCACAGGTCCCCGTGAATCTTTGCGTGCACTCAAGCTTGCCCCACGCTAACGCGTTAAAACGTTAGCGGGGAGAAGCCGCCGACCTCTATCCGCGCGTTGACCACGAGGAGTGTGAACGCGGCTCCCTGCCGATTCTATTCTGCGTCGTCCGTTGGGGACATCATAGGAACGGGCAACAAAACGGAATTTTCTCTGACAGCCGCCAAAAGCTCGTACAGAAAATTAGACATCCGGTCATTCCAGATATCGGTGTGCCCGGTCATGACGGAAGCGTCAGTGCGAATGTTGGCAATCGGGAACCTGTAAGGCATATAGCCCTGTTCCGCCGCCCCCCGCTTCAAATACTCGTTTCCAACTACCTTGTCGCAATCACCGGGACTTTCGCACCGTGTCCACAGCATCGAGGGCACGTCACCTACCCCATACGCAGCTTTTCTGGCAGGAATGCAATATGTCTTGTTTGGAGTGAGCGCAGCCAAAAGTTCTGGTTGATCGTATTGAGGCGTACATTCCTTGACGACCAGCTGGTGGGTAACAAGGGGGATGTAATGACCGACAGCTGTAGTATCCAGACTCCAGAATTCGTGGTTGGGATGATGCTGAAACAGCGTTCCGAAAACTCTGCCAAGCGGAAAGGTATTTTTCGTGGCCCAATCTGCTGTCGTTGTTACGATGACGAGGCTAGGTCTTGTGCCAATTTCATAGTTGTAGGAGCGTGCCATATCAAATAGCGGTTTCAAGCGCATGGCTTCAAATGCGGGGTTAACCAAAACGACAAGATCGGCTACAGACAACATCTTCGCACCGGCTCCACCTTTGGCATCCCGGCGAATCTGGTCTCCCAAAGTCTGGGATATCGAAGAGTAGAGAATTGCGCCGCCGAAACTGTGCCCGATAATCACCAGACGAGACTTGGGGTTCTCCTCTCGAATAGTCGAAAGTTTTCTCAGCAATTCAGAAACGCCACCGCCAGCACCAATGTTATGTGCAGTCGACTTTCTGTCCCAGAATGTCAGCAAATAACTGCTGAGCCCTACTAAAGGGATGTCCGTGTCAATGGAATCGCCCCGCCATGACACATACACACCGACAGTTCTTCTACCGCCACCGGAAAGATTGGCTCGGTTGATCAGCTCCTGGAAGTGATCAACATCCTCATCCCCCGGTCGGGAGGTATGGTGCCAGCCATGAATGTAAACAACCACATCCCCATTATCTGTAGCGGCTTTACTGGCAGCCGATACGCCTGTATTGAGCTGCTGACGGCTGAAGGGATTGCCGAATTCATCGAATTCTACGAAGTTGATGCAGCTGTCGGTGGCATTGATGGTTTTACACTGCCTGGATTTGCTCGCATCAAAATGAAGATTCGGTACTAGTTGACCGTGCTCCCCTGGCGGCGGGTCGGGCCTGACTCGATAGGGTCCTTGTGGCATGCAGGCGCTGAGGAGTATGGCGATCACCATAACCAGCAAAAAGCGGCCTTTTCTGCTCATAAGCTCCTCCTTGAACAAAGTGATGACACGATGCCATCAATCAAGGATAGCCGAGAATTAAAAAGCCAGTATCGTCTCGCCAGCAATCAATGGCGAACAAGGAACACTTTGAGCCCCCCCCCTTTTCTGTAAGCCGCGTCACGCCAGCACGTCTGTGATCCACCGCACCTGCTGCGCCAGATCCTGCGCCTTGCGCTCGCAAACGGCATGCCGTGCCCGCCCGAAATGAGCCAGTGTCTGCTGCTTGTGCCGCAACCGGTGCTGCCACTTTGAGACAAACGCCGGACTGCGTGCCTGCAACTGCAGCGGCCCGAAGTACAGTTCCTCGGCGGTATAGGAAACCGGCCCGCCCCGCTCGGCCACGATGATTTCGTAGTCGAAGCGGTTCTCGCGCAGGACTTCTTCGCAGAGGATTCGGTAGTCGTTGTCCATCAGCCATTGGCGCAGCGGTTGTTCGCCGCCGTTGGGTTGCAGGATCAGACGCTCGCGGCCGCTGAGACGCGCCTTGCCGGCTTCGAGAATGTCGCGGATGGTTTCGCCGCCCATGCCACACACGGTAATTGCCGTGATCCCGTCTTCCGGTTCGACGGCCATCAAACCATTGGCCAGGCGTACGGTAATCTGCTGCTCAAGATCGTTTCCGCGCACGGTGCGTTGCGCCGAACGGAACGGCGTCTCGGCCATCTCGCCCGCCACCGCCGCCGCGATCGCGCCACGGCGCATCAGGGCCACCGGCAGGTAACCGTGATCCGAGCCGATATCGGCCAGCCGCGCATCGGCGGGCACGTGCGCCGCCACCCGCTCCAGGCGCATGGACAATGTCTGTTCGTTCAACCGCAACCCCTTTCACTCTGAACGCCCGGCGCTGGTGGCCGGATCGGGGCGCGATTCTGGGGGGCAACGGCGGGCATTTCAAATTTATGTGACCAACCGCGATGCCTAGACCAACACCGCCAACCAGGCCGACAGCAACAACAAAACCGCCAGCACGGCATTCATGCGCCGAAACGCCCGTGGCGAGCCAAAGAACCGCGCGCTGCCCACGCCCAGCAGCGCCCACGCCGTCATGCACGGCAGGCAGACCATTAGAAAAACCGCCGACAACAGCAGCATCCGCGCGCTGTCGTCGCCGTTGCCGCCAAACACGCTCACCACCGCCACGGCCATCATCCACACCTTGGGGTTGATCAATTGCAGGCCGGCGGCGCCGAACACGCTGAAGCCGTCATCAGCCGCTGTCGCCGAGTCCAGCGACGGCGGCGTGCTGCGAAAGATCTGCCACGCCAGCCAGCTCAGCCACAACACCCCGGCCCAGGCCATCGCCTGCTGCACAAGGGGATAGCGCAACAAGGTTTCTCCCACGCCGAGTCCGACCACCAACACCACCAGCGCCGCCGACACACAGGCACCGAAGATGATCGGCACGGTGGCCGTCAGACCGCGCCGCGAGCTGTGGCTCATCACCAGAATATTGGTCGGTCCCGGGGTGATCGAGGCGACGAAGGAAAACAGCAGAAAAGGCAACAACGATTCCATGACAGGGCTCCCGAATCAAAACAGGAGGTCATGGTCGCGGTTGCGCGGGGTTCAGTCTGGAAGGTTTGAGCAGCGCTTGCGGTAGTCCGCCGGCGTCAGGTGATAGGCACGGCGGAACCAGCGCCCGAGATGGCTCTGATCGGCGAAACCGAGGGCGCTGGCGACGGTGGCGGGTGTTTCGCCGCGCGCCAGCAATTGGCGGGCGCGGGCCAGCCGCAGCTGGATCAGGTAGGCATGCGGCGCCAGTCCGAAAGCGGCCTTGAACGCACGGGTCAGTCGAAAGCGATCGACCCCGCAGGCCTGGGCTACGTCGTCCAGCCCGATGTCCTCAAAGGCATGAGCATGCAGATAGTCCCGCGCCACCTGGGCCACGCGTGGCAGGCGCGGATCGAACGGCTGGCGCTTGCGCCAGTCAAGGTGGGATGTCAGCGCGCCGAGCAAGGTGTCGATGGCGGTCTGACGCACGATGCGCAAGTCGCCTTGATGCAGGGCGTTGAAGGCCTGATTGATGGCCGTGGACAGGCGCGAATCCTGACTCAGGGTATCGGTGAACCCGAGCTGGCTGTTATCCGGCGCATGCTCGAACAGCACGCGCAATTCACGCTCCAGCCAGTGCGGGTCGAGGTAGAGCATGGAATAGGTGAAACCCTCCTCCGTCGGCGCGTGCCCGTCGTGGATCTCCCCCGGCTCCAGCATGAAAATCTTGCCCGGCGTACTCAGATGGCGCACGCGCCGGCAATGAAACTGCTGCACGCCCTGCTCGGTGACGCCCACCAGAAAGCTGTCATGCCAGTGCGGATCGTAGGCATGTCCCTGAAAGTGGGCACGAATCGACTCGATCCCGGTGTCGGCATCCTGGGACAGCTCGATCCAGTTGCGTTTGTCCACGCAAGGCTCCGAAGGCAGTGTTGGTCGTTGAGGACGTCTACGTTACCGCGACTTTGCCGATGGGTTTAGAACATTTGTGCACGTGAGCCAGGCAGACCACCCAGCAAATTTAATGAACCCTGAGTGCCACGGCCCGCCTAAGCCAAAGACCATCAGGAGGTAGCTCATGCAAATTGAAACCACGTGGATCGTACTGGCCGTCGTGCTTTTGCTCATCGAATTGTGGGCGATCAACCGGGTGCGCAAGAGTGAGGGGAAAGCCAGCAACAAAGGCGTCTGGATCGTATTGATCGTATTTGTGCCACTGTTCGGGCTGATCGCCTGGGCACTGGCCGGGCCCAAGCACGTCACTCAGGCCTGAAGCCCAAGGTCAGCGAGAGCCCCGAACATTCGGGGCTTTTTGTTGGCCGCTGGTTTGTATCGCAGTGTGTACGAACGCCTCCCGGATACATGCCCGCGCATCAGCCAGCGGAAACGGAAACAGCGCAGATACGTGGCCAGTCTTTAATGGGCTCCAGATTCGAAGGGTTCAGCCAGAACCCGGCCCTCGCCGATCATAAGGAGACTTGCCATGAAGCACGCACCACACGCCACCGTCACCACCGGGAAAAACCGTCGTCGCCTGCTGGGCCTGTCGATTCTCGCCACCGCTCTTCTGCAATTCGGCGCCTTCGCCCAGGCACAAACCGCAACGTCCGATCCGGTCAAGACCGAAGCCGCCAGCGTCAAAGCGGATTTGCCCTTCGGCCCGCTGAAACACGTTAAGGCCGGCCTGCTCGACGTGGCCTACGCCGAAACCGGCCCGGCCAATGGCCCGGTGGTGATTCTGCTGCACGGCTGGCCCTACGACATTCACAGCTACGACGACGTCGCGCCGCTGCTGGCGGCCAAGGGTTATCGGGTATTGATGCCATACGCCCGGGGTTATGGCGACACGCATTTCCTGTCCGACAAGACCGTGCGCAACGGTCAGCCGGCGGCGCTGGCCAGTGACGTGATCGATTTCATGGATGCGCTGAAGATCAAGCAAGCCGTGCTCGGCGGCTACGACTGGGGCGCGCGTTCGGCGGACATCGTTTCGGCGCTGTGGCCGGAGCGGGTCAAGGCGCTGGTCTCGGTCAGCGGTTACCTGATCGGCAATCAGGCCGCCGGCAAGAATCCGCTGCCGCCCAAGGCCGAACTGCAATGGTGGTATCAGTTCTACTTCGCCACTGATCGCGGTGAAGCAGGCTACGCCAAGAACACCCATGATTTCGCCAAGCTGATCTGGCAACTGGCGTCACCGAAATGGGCCTTCGACGACGCCACCTTCGACCGCAGCGCCAAGGCGTTGCAGAACCCGGATCACGTCGCCATCACCGTGTTCAACTACCGCTGGCGTCTGGGCCTGGTGCAGGGTGAAAGCCAGTACGAGGCACTGGAACAGAAACTCGCCACCGCGCCGTCGATCAGCGTGCCGACCATCACCCTCGAAGGCGATGACAACGGCGCCCCGCACCCGGCGCCCGAGGATTACGCCAAACGCTTCACCGGCAAATACCAGTTCCGCCTGATCAACGGTGGCATCGGTCACAACCTGCCGCAGGAAGACCCGAAAGCCTTCGCTCAGGCGATCATCGACGCCGATCACCTCTGAAGCGGCACGCCAAACGGCTCGTCATTTGACGAGCCGTTTTTCTTTGGATGGGCGATAACCGAAATAGGCGCTGTAGCACTTGCTGAAATGGCTCGGCGACACGAATCCGCACGCCACCAGCACGTCCACCTGAGACAGTTCGGTGTGTTGCAGCAGACGCCGGGCCTCGGTGATGCGCAGCTCCATGTAATAACGCTGCGGCGTGGTGCCCAGTTGTTCCTTGAACAGCCGTTCCAGCTGACGCCGGGAACGCCCGGCATATACCGCCAGTTGCTCCAGCTCCAGCGGTTCCTCCAGATTGGCGTCCATCAGCTTCACCACTTCACGCAACGGCGCGCTGACGCAGATGTTCTCGGTCGGTTTGATCCGCCGGTAGCGCGATTCCTCGAACGCCAGAATGTCTTCGATGCCTTCGACCAGCGCCTTGTCGTGCAGGCCCTTGATCCAGTCCAGCGCCATGTGAAACGCGCCGGAAGGACTGGACGCGGTCAGCCGGTCGCGGTCGATCACGTAGGGTTCGCTGCTGACCTGGGTCGCCTTGGAAATCTCCGCCAGCGCCGGCCGATGCTCCGGGTGAATCGCACAGCGGTAGCCTTCCAGCACCCCTGCCCGGCCCAGGAACCACGCGCCGTTCCACAACCCGGCCAGTATCACGCCGGCCTCGGCGGCCATTTTCAGCAGGTTGATGAACTCGTCGCTCGCCTTCAGTTCCGTGCGGTAACCGCCGCAGATCACCAACAGATCCAGTTCCTGCAACACGCTGGTTTCCAGACGCGAGTCCGGGCGGATCACCAGCCCCAGATCGCTGATCACTTCGCCGTCGCTCAGGCCAAAGGTGCGCGTGGAAAACAGACCGGGGCGCAGCAGATTGGCGGTGACAAGAGTGTCCAGCGCCTGGGTGAAGGCCGGCAGGGAAAAATGCTCCAGCAGCACGAACCCGGTGCGAGTCATGCGTCCCGGCCCGCTGGCGGGCTCGTTCAGGTAGCGAAGGTTCTTGCCCTTCATGCCACCGCTGAATTGGCGTCGTTCGATCAAGGTGGGGTCCATCGTTTCGTTGTTATGGCGCCATGCTAACTGGCGCCGCAGCAAATTACTCGCAAACGACGCAAGCACTGCAGGGAACGATCAGCCTGAACGAACGTGCCTGCGTCCCAACGTCGCAGGCCCCGCACCTTGGCAAACGCCACACAAGGCTTAAAATCGCGCCTCCTCTTGCAGTCGCCCGACCGGCGCCTGCCCGCAGCCATGACAACCCTCAGGTTTGAACAGCCGGCCACTTCCACGAAGCGCGCCAGGCTCAATCGTCCTGCCCGTTCGGCGGTCGTTTGTCTTCAACACACTTCGGCTTGGCACTCGCATGCGCAGAGGCGCACGTTCCGCTGTTCGATCACTTGAGGTTTTTATGACACCGCGTTTGCTGGCCATGGCGCTGGCGCCCCTGCTCGGGCTGTTCATTGTTGCGCTGGGCAACGGCTTTCTGTCTTCTTTGACCACCCTGCGTTTGGGCGCTGCCGGCGAATCGGCGACGATGATCGGCATCGTGTCCTCGGCCTATTTCATCGGCCTGACGCTGGGCGCGATCTTCAACGACCGGCTGATCCTGCGCATCGGCCACATCCGCGCCTACAGCAGCTTCGCCTCGCTGATCGCCGCGACCATCCTGTTGCAAGGGCTGTTTTATGACACCTGGGGCTGGGTCGTGCTGCGCCTGATCAACGGCTGGGCCACGGTCGGCGTGTTTCTGGTGATCGAGAGCTGGCTGCTGCTGGCCGGTGACGCGAAGATTCGCGGCCGCCTGCTGGCGCTGTACATGATCGTCCTCTACGGCGCCGGCGTGCTGGGTCAGGCGTTTTTGGGGAAAATCACCGGGCTGGGCGACACCGCGCCGTTCATGGTCGCCGGCATGCTCGCAACCCTGTCGGTGCTGCCGATCGTGATCCTGCCGCGGGTTTCGCCGCTGCTGGAACAGGTCGAACCGCTCAAGCCTCGGGCCTTGCTTGGCGTTTCGCCCACCGGGTTGGTCGGCTGCTTCGGCTCCGGCGTGACCATCGCGGCGATCTACACCCTGCTGCCGCTGTACCTGCAACGCATCGGCCTGAACGTGGGCGAAGTCGGCAGCATGATGGCGTGGACGATCCTCGGCGCAATGCTGCTGCAATACCCGGTCGGGCGCTGGTCCGACCGCAAGGATCGCCTGCAAGTGCTCACCGTGCTCTGCGCCGCGTGCACCGTTCTGTCGCTGGTGATCGTGCTGGTGCCGCTGTCCTCGGCCCTGCTCGCAGCGATGCTGTTCCTGCTGGGTGGCGGCGTGTTCGCGCTGTACCCGGTTGCGGTCAGCCATGCGGCCGACCGTGCGCCGGTCGAAACGTTGGTGCCGATGATTCAGGGCATGTTGCTGATCAACTCGCTGGGCTCGGCGATGAGCCCGCTGCTGATCTCGCCGGCGATGAATGCCCATGGCGAAACCGGCCTGTTCTGGGCCTTCGCGCTGGTCAACCTGGCCATGGTGACGTTCTTCTTCTGGCGTCGCGGCAAGCGTCCGGTGCCGGCCAACCCGGCGCCGTTTGCGGCGGCAGCGACCTTCTCGCCGACCGGTGCAGAGCTGCGGGTGACCGAGGATCTGCGTCAGGCGGCGCAGGACCATCCGCCGATGGTCGATGCGTTGAGCGGCGAAGCGGCGCCGCAAACAGGATCGCGCTACGAAGCCAGTTGAGTTTCTGGCGGGCATAAAAAAACCGGTGACTTTCGTCACCGGTTTTTTATTGCCTCTGAATCAGTGCGGAGCCCGAGGAATCGTCTTCATCAGGTCTTCAGGGCTGATATGCCCCACCACACTGCCCGGCTGCGGCAGATTCAGGATGTGGCCCTTCATCTTGCCGATCACGTGCATCTCGCACGGCTTGCAGTCGAACTTCAGGGTCAGCACTTCATCGCCGTGGATCAGCTGCATCGGCGCGACTTTGGTTTTCACGCCGGTCACGCCTTTGGCCTGTTTCGGGCACAGGTTGAAGGAGAACCGCAGGCAGTGCTTGGTGATCATCACCGGCACTTCGCCCGCCTCTTCGTGAGCCTCGTAAGCCGCGTCGATCAGCTTCACGCCGTGACGGTGGTAGAAGTCGCGAGCCTTCTGGTTATAGACGTTGGCCAGGAACGACAGGTGCGCTTCCGGGTACACCGGCGGTGGCGTGGTCTCGGCCTTGCGCGAACCGCGCGGGTGAGCGGCAACGCGGGCGGCGGTCAGCGCTTCGATCACTTCACGACGCAACGACTTGAGCTGCGAGTTCGGGATGAAGAACGCTTGCGGCGCATCGAGTTTGATCGAGGTCGCGTGGTACTCGGTGGTGCCGAGTTGGCCAAGCAGATCGTGCAAGGTCTCCAGCGCCTGCTCCGGTTTGTTGGCAGCGCCAAACGGGCCTTCCAGCGCAACACTGGCGCTGATGCCCTCTTCACTGGTCACGGTCAGTTCCAGACGTTCCTCACGCAGCTTCGCCAGCCAGCTCACGCCGATCCGACGCTCGGCGGAGGTCTTGAGCAAGGCCTGCTGCCAGTTGTGGTCGAGGTTGCGGTTCAGCGGGTGGTTCGGGCGCAGCTTGTACAGGCCTTCCGGCATTTCGTTCGGCTCGACGCGGTAGCGGTAGCGCTTCTCGCCCTCTTCCTCGAACTCGCCCTTGGCTTCGGCGATGTTGGCGCGGAAACCCACCACTTCGCGCTTGACCAGCACGTTGAGGCCGTCGCCATTGGACAGCGGCTCGTGGGTGATGACCTGCATGTCACGCTTGCCGACTTTCTCGACCACGCCCACCGCCAGACCGGTGAAGGTCGGCGAATCGAACGCGCCGATGTCGATCTTGCGCTCGCTGACGAAGTAGTCGGTGCTGCCACGGTGGAAGGTCTTTTCCGGGTCCGGCATGAAGAAATGCGCGGTGCGACCGCTGGAGGCGCGGGCCAGGTCCGGGCGGTCGTTGAGCACGTCGTCGAGGCGCTGGCGGTAATAGGCGGTGATGTTCTTCACATAGCCCATGTCCTTGTAGCGACCTTCGATCTTGAACGAACGCACACCGGCCTCGACCAGTGCGCGGATGTTGGCGCTCTGGTTGTTGTCCTTCATCGACAGCAGGTGTTTTTCGTAGGCGATCACGCCACCCTTTTCGTCTTTCAGGGTGTACGGCAGGCGGCAAGCCTGAGAGCAGTCGCCCCGGTTGGCACTGCGCCCGGTCTGCGCGTGGGAAATATTGCACTGACCGGAGAACGCCACGCACAACGCGCCGTGAATGAAGAACTCGATGGCGGCATCGGTTTCATCGGCGATCGCGCGGATTTCCTTGAGGTTCAGTTCACGGGCCAGTACCAGTTGCGAAAAACCGGCCTGATCGAGGAACTTCGCCCGCTCAAGGGTGCGGATATCGGTCTGGGTGCTGGCGTGAAGCTCGATGGGTGGAATGTCCAGCTCCATCACGCCCAGGTCCTGGACGATCAGCGCATCGACGCCGGCATCGTACAACTGATGGATCAGCTTGCGCGCCGGCTCCAGTTCGTTGTCGTGCAGGATGGTATTGATGGTGGTGAAGATGCGCGCGTGATAGCGACGGGCAAATTCCACCAGTTCGGCGATTTCGCTCACCTCGTTGCACGCGTTGTGGCGCGCGCCGAAGCTCGGGCCGCCGATGTACACCGCGTCGGCGCCATGCAGGATGGCCTCGCGGGCGATGGCCACGTCACGGGCGGGGCTGAGCAGTTCCAGGTGATGTTTGGGCAAGGACATATATAGTTTTTAGTCAGGCTGTCACGGTCGAGGCGCGCATTGTAGCCGCGAAACGCGTGGGCGGCACGCCTGTGCTGCCGGGTGGCTGTTTTCAACCCGTCACGATCAGATCGCTCCCACGCGGACCGTCACCGATCGTTCCCACGCTCCGCGTGGGAATGCAGCCCCGGGATGCTCCGCGTCCCTTCCAGAGCCGAACGCGGAGCGTCCGTTGAGGCATTCCCACGCAGAGCATGGGAACGATCAATCCGGGGCTGAATCAGGCCTTCGCAGCCATCGCAGTCACTTCCACCTTCATCCCCTCAACGGCCAGCGCCGCCACGCCAACCGCCGCGCGCACCGGCCATGGCTTGGCGAAGAAGCGCTTGTACACCTCATTGAACGCAGCACGATCAGCCATGTCGGTCAGATAAATGGTCAGGTGCAGCACCCGATCCATCGAACTGCCGGCCTTTTCCAGCGCCACTTTCAGCGCCTGCAACGTGCATTCGCTTTGCGCGGTGACGTCGCCCAGTTCCAGGCTGCCGTCGGCACGGGTCGGAATCTGGGTCGACATCAGGATGCCGTTGAATTCGGTCACGTCCGAAGAGATCGAGTCTGCATCCGGATCCGGGGTGTAGGTGATGTCTTGGTTGGCCATGGGAAAGTCCTTCGCTGGCAGTGAGGACGGCGCCATCGCGCGCCGTTTCGGGCGGCCAGTTTACAGACCCGGTCGCCGGTGGGAAGTCCCGACGCGGTGTGTCAGCCCTGCGCCAGTATCCGCCGCAGTTCCAGCGCATTGCCGAGTGCCGCGCCGCTGGCGGTGTTGTCGAAAATGCACCAGGTATCGATGCCATCGACAGCCGCCACCTGCAAATCGCCGGCGAGCGTTTCCAGATACGCCGAATCATAGGGGCTGTGATAAATCCGTGGCGAACCGTGCAGCCGCCAGTAGCGCACGCCCGGCCAGCCGCACGGAGCCGTGTCGGTGCTGATGCGCGAGGGATCGACCACCGCTTGTGCGATGCGATACGCCATCAACAACAGTTCGGCGGCGGCCCAGGATGCGTGGCGCGGCTCCAACACCACGGCCCCGGAATAACGCTGGCGCAAGCCGATGAAAAAGGCCTCTGCAAGCGCTTCGTCAAACGTCAGCGACGGCGGCAACTGCAGCAGCAGGCAACCCAGATGATCGCGCAGCCCCGAGCACTGTTCGAGAAAGGCGTCGAGCTCACGCTCACAGTCCCGCAGGCGTCGCTCATGGCTGATCGACTTTGGCATCTTCACGCAGAAGCGAAATCCGTCCGCCACCGACTCGGCCCATCGGGCATAGGTTTGCAGCTTGTGCGGACGGTAAAAGGAGCTGTTGATTTCCACACCATTGAGCAGCGCGGCATAGCGTTGCAGGTGGGTGCCCTGCTCCGGGAAGTCCGGCCAGTATTCGCGGGGCAGGCTCCAGCCGGCGCAACCGATGAAGATCGACGACGCAATCAAAACAGTACCCTGCCCGTTTGGATTGGTTTACCCATCAGGAAACTGGCGAGCAGCCATTTGAACAGGGCTGATTCGTTCAGCGGATGCAGGTCGATGTGCAAGTCTTGGGTGTTGATGGTTTTGGTCATGCAGCTTTTGAGCGAGCGTCGGCGTGATGAGTGCGAGGCGGGCGACGAATGGCTTTGGGGCGTAAAGCGTCAGGCTTCTCCTGCTTGGGTGAGGATCGATAAACAGGTTTGAATCACGCCGTTTAAAGACATGTCGGAATGCTTCCGGATGCCTACAAATCCTTGCGCCAGAGCCTACCGCTACGCCAGAATCCGCCGGCTTGTGCGCCTTGGGGGCGGTCGGTAACTTGGATCGGGTCACTGATTTCCAGTGATCGGGTTTAGCAGCCCGGTTCATCTACCACGGTTGCACATCTCACCTTGTCAGGTTTTTACCTGCATTTTGCGGTGGCTGTGCGCATGGCACCTTCGGGTGCGCCGGGTTTGGTGATGACCGGTCTGCTAACTTGCGCACAGCTGCCACCTTCCGTTTAGCAGCGAGACGGTTGCAGCCTCAACGAGGCACATCACCATGTTCAAAGTAACGCCGAATCCTCCGGTCACCGAACCGTCCAGCATCACCGACCCAACTTCCCCCTACGAATGCCCTGACTCCAAGAGATTCAACGAAGCCGCCAACCGCGCCCTCGACTACCACCTCGGCCCGATATCAGCCCACATGATGGCCGCGCCCTACTACCCCAACCGCCTCTACCAGGCCAACCCGGCCAGCAACAACGAATCCCTGCTCGCCGACGCCGTCGAAACCCTGGGCTCGGCCAACGTCATGCTCAACAACTTCGTCGACCTCCTCCAAGGCCCCCACCGCAAAACCGCGCAGGGCATCGCGCAAATCGTGATGCTGGCGGAACTGGCGGTGAATCAGGTACTGGATAACGTTGTGCCAACGGAATAAGGCCCTTGGCGGCAGGTCTCTCCTGCCGCCCCCGCAGCAGTCGATCAATCCCCGCCACTGGATATCCCCCCAATCCCAATTATGCTCAATGAAACCCCGCCCTCCCGCGAGGTCGTGATTCTGTGCACGCTCCACGAAATACCTGAACCGGCATCCGCCACAGGCCTTGGGTACGCGACGTTGATGAAGTGCTCCGGCCTACAAAAACAAGCACGACGGAGAACACCCATGGCAGTACTCGACAGCATGTCCACCGGCAGTGCCCCGCACCACAGCGTCAGCCGAGAGGAACGCAAGGTCATCTTTGCGTCGTCCCTCGGCACGGTGTTCGAGTGGTACGACTTTTATCTCTACGGCTCCCTGGCGGCGATCATCGCCAAGCACTTCTTTGCCGGGGTGAACGAGACCACGGCGTTTATCTTCGCCCTGCTCGCCTTTGCCGCCGGTTTTGCGGTGCGGCCGTTCGGGGCGATTGTTTTCGGACGCTTGGGTGACATGATCGGGCGCAAGCACACGTTTCTGATCACGATTGTGATCATGGGTGTGTCGACGGCGATTGTGGGTTTCCTGCCCGGTTACGCGACCATCGGAGTCGCGGCGCCGATCATTCTGATTACCCTGCGCCTGCTGCAAGGCCTGGCGCTGGGCGGCGAGTACGGCGGCGCGGCAACGTATGTGGCCGAGCATGCGCCCAAGGGCAAGCGCGGTTATTTCACTTCCTGGATTCAGACCACCGCGACCCTGGGTCTGTTTATGTCGTTGCTGGTGATCCTCGCCTGCCGTACCGCGCTGGGCACCGAAGCGTTCGAGGCCTGGGGCTGGCGGATTCCGTTTCTGCTGTCGATCCTGCTGCTGGCGGTCTCGGTGTACATCCGGTTGCAGCTGAACGAGTCGCCGGTGTTCAAGAAAATGAAGGAAGAAGGCAAGTCGTCGAAAGCCCCGCTGACCGAGTCCTTCGCCCGTTGGGACAACCTGAAAATCGTGATCATGGCCCTGCTCGGCGGCACCGCAGGCCAAGCGGTGGTCTGGTACACCGGGCAGTTCTACGCGCTGTTTTTCCTGCTGCAAACACTGAAGATCGACCCGCAGACCGCCAACCTGCTGATCGCCGGTTCGCTGCTGATCGGCACGCCGTTCT
>Ga0207713_1002186_pt1 | contig 14501 bp, 10 predicted proteins | sample KBSS64metaG_FD_184404 | JGI IMG/M metagenome (GOLD analysis project Ga0207713, IMG submission 184404) | Switchgrass rhizosphere microbial communities from Kellogg Biological Station, Michigan, USA - KBS S6-4 metaG (SPAdes) (version 2) | ecosystem: Host-associated > Plants > Roots > Rhizosphere >...
TATTCCGGGTTGTGGGTGCCGAACAATCGCACGCTGGCGGCGGAGTAGGGGATGGCGATGCGGTCGTCGCTGTCGGAGTCGCCGGAGCTGGCGCCTTTCTCCGCCAGCACGCCGACCACCTGGAACGGCACGTTTTCGATCAGGATGTACTGGCCGATGGGATTGGCCACGTCCTTGAGCAGTTTGGTGCGCACCTTGTGGCCGATCACCGCGACCGCCGCGGCATTTCGTTCATCGGCCTCGGTAAAGTAGCTGCCTTGCACCACCGGCCAGTTGAAGATCGCCGGGAAGTTGGTGTCGTTGCCGCCAACGTAGCTCAGGTGGTCGAGGTTGCCGAAGCGTACTCCGGCTTCCTGGCCGTTGACCGGCATGATGCGCATCACCTGGGGCAGGTTCGCCACTGCCTTGACTTCGTCCAGGGTGACGATACCCAGCGGTGTGCGCGGGTTTGGGGACGAGCCACTGAGGTAAATGATGTTGGAACCGAACGCGCCCATCTGGGCCATGACCTGGCGCTTGCTGCCTTCGCCGACGGCGAGCATCACCACCACCGACGCCACGCCGATAATGATCCCCAGCAGGGTCAGCGCGGTGCGGAACCTGTTGATCCACATCACCCGCCAGGCGGCTTGCACCGCGTCGACCAATTCGCCTTTCCAGGCACCGCTGGGTCGCGCGCCTTCAGTCAGGCGCTTGCGCAGGTCCACTGCTTGCAATGCACCTGGATTGGCAGAGGTTTGCGCGGCGCAATTGTCCCGGGCGCTGTCGCTGCTGATCAGGCCGTCGCGAATCTCGATGATGCGCTTGGCCCGCGCCGCCACTTCGCGATCATGGGTGATGAGGATCACCACGTGGCCCTGGCTCGCCAGCTCGTCGAGCAGCGCCATGACTTCCTTGCCGCTGTGACTGTCGAGGGCGCCGGTGGGTTCGTCGGCGAGGATGATATGGCCGCCGTTCATCAAGGCGCGGGCAATGGACACCCGTTGCTGCTGGCCACCGGAGAGCTGGTGTGGACGATTGCCGGTGCGCGTGGCCAGGCCGAGGCGCTCGAGCAGGGCGGCGGCGCGGGCATGGCGTTCGGCGGCCGGAGTGCCAGCGTAGATCGCCGGCATCTCGACGTTTTCCTGGGCCGAACCGGACGGAATCAGGTGATAACCCTGGAACACGAAACCAAAGGCTTCGCGGCGTAGCCAGGCCAGCTCGTCACTGTCCAGGGCGGCGACGTTTTCTCCGGCGAAGCGGTATTCGCCCGAAGTCGGACGGTCGAGGCAGCCGAGGATGTTCATCAGAGTCGACTTGCCGGAACCGGAGGCGCCGACGATCGCCACGAATTCCCCGGCATGGATCGACAGGTCGATGCCGCGCAACACATGGACTTCAGGCGCGTCGCCACCGCCGTAGGCTTTGCGGATGTCTGAAAGGTCGATCAGGGGCGTGTGCATTCAACCGCCACTCCCGTCGGCCGGGCCGATCAACAAGTGATCGCCTTCCTGCAAGCCGTCTAGGATCTGCACCCGCAGGCGGTCGCTGATGCCGGTGCGCACGGTGCGTTGTTCGATGCGGCCATTGCTGGCCACCACTTGTGCGGTCTGGCTGTCGGCTTGCACGCCGGCCTGCAGGGCGGCGATCGGCGCGGTCAGGGCGTTTTGCGCCTGGCCTGCGACGAAAAATACCTGGGTGGTCATTTCCGCCATCAGCGCGTTGTCGGCGTTATCGACATCCAGCAGCACGGTGTACAGCACCACCCGTGCGCTGCCGTTTTTGCTTGAGCTGGCAGGGCTGCCGCTGCCTTGGCTGGTCTGGTCGAGGGGTTTGGGCGGCACGGGCAGAATCTGCCGCACGGTGCTTTTCCAGCGCCGGGTGCCGCCGCTGAGGGTAGTGAACCAGGCGTTCATGCCGGGTTTGACGTGGCCGATGTCGGCTTCGGAGACCTCGGCCCAGACGGTCATCGGCGACAGTTTGGCGATGCGCAGAATCAGCGGTGTCTGTTGCTGGGCGTTGAGGGTCTGGCCCTCGCGGGCATCCAGTGCGACCACGGTGCCGGACATGGGCGCATAGATCCGGGTGTAGCCGAGCTCGGCCTGATCGCTGCGCAGGCTGGCCCGGGCCTGGCGGATCTGCGCCTGGATCATGTCGATGCGCGCCTGGGTGGTGCGCAGTTCGGCCTGCGCAGTCTGCACGTCTTCTTCGCGGGTGGCGTTGCCGGCCTTGAGGTGTTGCTGGCGCTGGAATTTCTGTTGGGCGAGGTCGTGTTGCGCGCGTTGCTCCTGAAGCTGCGCCTTGAGGTTTTCGATGGAGAAACGCCCGGCATCGAGTTTGGCCTGTTGCGTGGAGGGATCGATTTCCACCAACAGTTGGCCTTCCTTGACCATGTCACCGACTTCCACGTGGATCGTTTGAATTTGCCCGGACGCCTGGGCGCCGACGTCCACGTAACGCCTGGGCTGCAGGGTACCCAAGGCCGTGACGCTGCTTTCGATGTCGGCGCGGGTCACCTGCACGGTGGCGAACCGGTCGCGCCCGGGCGGGATGAGTTGCCAGGCGGCGACGGCGATAAGAGGGATCAGGCTGAGTGCTACCAGCAGGGCGCGTCGGGTGTGACGGGGACGATTCATGCGGGGTTCCGGCCAAAGGATTTTGGCCCGTCGTTCAAAACAGCTGAATAGGGACGGGGAGCTGTCCAGTAAACGAGGAAACTGCTGGGGAATTTAGCCCCGGACATATGGCGTAACACCTGTAGGAGCTGCCGAAGGCTGCGATCTTTTGATCTTTAGCGCATCCCCGTTTGCCCAAGAGCAAGAGCCTAAAAGCAGAAGATCAAAAGATCGCAGCCTTCGGCAGCTCCTACTATTTGTCGGGCAAGACAAAGCAAGACTTTAAATCTACATGAGAATTACTATAAATTACGCATCTCAAATTGCCACTACCGTGCCACTGTGGCCGACAGGTTGCTTCAAGGACAGAAACCGCACCCGTGCGGACGGGAGTCATGTTGGAAAACTACTATCGAGAGCTGGTGTGTTTCCTCAACGCCAAGCTGGGCAACCGCCAGGTGGCTGAAGATGTGGTGCATGACGCTTACCTGCGAGTCCTGGAACGCTCCAGTGATACGCCGATCGAGCAGCCCCGGGCGTTCCTGTATCGCACGGCATTGAACCTGGTGATCGACGATCACCGACGCAATGCATTGCGCCAGGTCGAGTCGCTGGAGGTGCTCGACAACGAAGAGCGCTATTTCAGCCCCTCACCCCTGAGCAGCCTCGATCACGGCCAGCGCCTGGACATGCTGCAACGCGCCCTGGCGGAATTGCCCCGGCTGTGCCGCGAGAGTTTCCTGCTGCGCAAGATCGAAGGCCTGTCACACCCGCAGATCGCCGAACACCTGGGCATCTCCAAGGCTCTGGTAGAAAAGCACATCGTCAACGCCATGAAGCATTGCCGGGTGCGGATGCGCCAATGGGATGCGCATTGATCCTCGCGCTGATCCGTTCTTGTTAAATTTTATTTCACTGTCCTCGTTCCTAATCAACAGACGACCTGCTGTCGTGCTCAAGGCCGGCCAGGTCACTTAGGCTTATCTCCCCGCCGCTCGGGGTTCATCCAGAGGACACTGGAAATGACACAGGCAATTGCATCGCCCATCGTTCACGACCTGATCGGCGTCGGTTTCGGCCCTTCGAACCTGGCCCTGGCCATCGCCCTGCAAGAACGCGGGCCGACCCAGGGCGAGCTGGATGTACTGTTTCTCGACAAGCAGGCCAACTACAGCTGGCATGGCAACACCCTGTCGACCCAAAGCGAGCTGCAGATTTCCTTCCTCAAGGACCTGGTGACCCTGCGCAACCCGACCAGTCCTTACTCGTTCGTCAATTACCTCAAGGCTCACGGTCGCCTGGTGGACTTCATCAACCTGGGCACGTTCTATCCCTGCCGCATGGAGTACAACGACTACCTGCGTTGGGTGGCTGCGCAATTCGAGAAACAGAGCCGTTATGGCGAAGAAGTGCTGGCTATCGAACCGGTACTGCACAACCAGCAAGTCGAAGCGCTGCGGGTGATTTCTCGCGATAGCGCAGGACATCAACAGGTACGAACCGCCCGTTCGGTGGTGGTCAGCGCGGGCGGCACGCCGCGAATCCCCGAGGTGTTCCAGGCGTTCAACGGCGACAATCGCGTGTTCCACCATTCGCAGTACCTGGCGCAGATGGCCAGGCAGCCGTGCGTGAACAACCAGCCGATGAGTATTGCCATCATCGGTGGCGGGCAGAGCGCGGCGGAAGCCTTCATCGACCTCAACGACAGCTTCCCGTCGGTGCAGGTCGACATGATCCTGCGCGGTTCTGCCCTGAAACCGGCGGACGACAGCCCGTTCGTCAATGAAGTGTTCTCGCCGGAGTTCACCGACCTGGTGTTCCAGCAGGACAGCAGCGAGCGTGAGCGCCTGGTCAACGAATACCACAACACCAACTATTCGGTGGTGGACATTGACCTGATCGAACGCATCTACGGAATTTTCTACCGGCAGAAAGTCTCGGGCATTGCTCGCCATGCGTTCCGTACCCTGACCACCCTTGAAAGCGCCAGCGCCACCGAGCTTGGCATCGAGCTGGCCCTGCGCAACAACGCCACTGGCGAAGTCGCGGTCCGTCTCTATGACGCCGTGGTGCTGGCCACCGGTTACGAGCGGCAGATGCACCGCAAGCTGCTGGCCCCGCTGGAACAGTACCTGGGTGATTTCGAGGTGGATCGTAACTACAAATTGATCACCGATGAGCGCTGCAAGGCCGGCATCTATATGCAGGGCTTCTGCCAGGCCAGCCATGGCTTGAGCGACACACTGCTGTCGATCCTGCCGATTCGTGCGCACGAGATCGCCGGTTCGCTGTATGACCATGGCAAGCAGCGCGGGCATCGATCGATGGCGGATCTGCTCCTGGCGACTGCCAGCTGAAATCTTCGGCGGCTGTGAGGTCGCCTTCGTCGCAAACCCGCGCCTCGCGTCAGACTTTTCGGGTGATATTTCGGATTTTTCCTACAGAATGCGTCGTAGGTCTTCCGTAGCCTTGCCCCCTCATCAATCTGACCCGGGGGGGCACGTTGCCCAGCAAGTCCTTTCGCATCCTGATCGCCGACGAACAACACTTCAACCGGATGAAAATAGAGCGGTTGTTCAACCAGCTCGATTACTTTCGCGTGGCGCCGGTGCAAAGCCTCGACGAGCTTCTGAACCTGGTCGAATATGGCTGCGCGCCATTCGATCTGCTGGTCATCAATGCTGGCCTTGCGCATGGCAAGCTGGACCTGCTGGATTTCTGTCTCGACAACGAGCAGCTTGCGCACGCTCTGATCTTCGATGGTCAGCGCGCACGACTCCCTGTCATTGCGGCCTGTGAGCGGCACAAGGTGCAGGTGAGCCACGCCTTGGTGCCGGACCTGGCGACGATCCAGCGTTTTATGGCAATCGTCGATCGGCCCCGACCGTTCGTCGGGACTGTCATTTCTGTCAGGTAGTTCAATCGAGTTATATGTGCAAGAGTTCAGGCGCAGCTACTGTGTCCCGTGCGGGCTCTTGCCCATGGACCATCAGTGTCCGAATGTTGTGTTTATGCATAGGGAGTTGCCATGAAGTGCGCGTTGATTGTGGACGATCATCCGGTGATTCGCGGTGCAGTCAAAATCGTACTCAAGCTGGAGGGATACAAACACATCTTTGAAGCGGCAAGCGGTAACGAAGTCTTGTCGATGATCCGCGAACATAAGCCTGAACTGCTGGTGCTGGACCTCAAACTCCCGAAACTCGACGGTCTTGAGGTACTGGCACGGATCCAGATGGAAGAGGTGTACTGCCGGGTGGTGGTGTTCACCGCCCAGGAGCCAGCGTTTTTCCAGGATCGTTGCATGCGCGCGGGTGCCGTGGCCTACGTCCCCAAGACCAACGATCTGCAGCATCTGCACAAAGCCGTGCGTGCCGTGATGGCCGGCTACACCTTTTTCACCCGATTGCCCTCGAGCTCGGTGTCCGTGAGCCAGGCGCTACGAAGTGAAAAACACATGATCGACAGCCTCTCGGACCGCGAGTTGTCGATTTTCCAGTATCTGGCCCAGGGTATGAGCAACAAGGAAATCGCCGAAATCCTGCACGTGAGCCACAAGACCGTGAGCACCTACAAAACCCGCTTGACTGAAAAGCTCAACGTGAAGTCGTCGGTGCATCTGCGTGACCTTGCCCAGCGTCATGCTTTGGTCTGAATGAACGCTATTCGATACCTGCTGTTGGCTCTTTGCCTGGGGGCATCGAGTGTCTTTGCGCAGCCGCAGACATTGGCGTTGTTGGGCCGTTCCAGCGCGGAAGGCCAGGTGCTGCCGTTATCGGTGGCCGACTCGCGCTGGTTGCAGCAGAAAGCCCGTTTGGTGCTTGCCGTCTCAGCCCCGGATTATCCACCTTTTGACATCACCACCGATCACACGCTTGAGGGGGTGACGGCCGACTATGCCGATCTGCTGCGCCAACTGCTTCAGGTGGAGATCGAAGTCCAACGCTATCCCGCCCGCGAAGACGCCGTTCGAGCCGTCAAACAAGGGGCGGCAGACCTTCTGGGAACGTCCAACAGCTACGAGTCCCAGGACCGCCAATTACAAATGTCCCACGCCTATGCGGTGGATCAGCCGGTATTGGTGACCCGAGTTGACTCGCACCAGGCACTGGACCCGACGCTGGCTGAAAAGCGCCTGGCAACGCTCTACCACTACTTGCCTGAACAAAGCGTGCAGCAGTTTTATCCTGAAGCGCAGGTCCAGCTTTTCCCCTCGACACTGGCAGCGGTCGGCGCAGTCGCCTTTGGCCAGGCGGATGTCTATCTGGGCGATGCGATCAGCGCCCATTACCTGATCAGCAAAAACTACCTGAACAACGTCCAACTGGCTGACTTCTCGCCCATGGAACCGGGGCGCTTCGCCTTTGCCATGGCCCGCGACAACCCGGCGCTGCTGCGCGTTGTCAACAAGGCCCTGACGGCGATAACGGCCAACGAACAAATGAACATACTGCGCCGCTGGGGTGCGAGCGGGGTGTCCATGCCGGGCACGCAGTCGCTGCAATTGAGCGTGGCCGAGCAACGTTGGCTCGACCGTCACCCGCGCGTGAGTGTGGCGATCAACGAGAACATCCCGCCGATAACGTTCGTGGACAGTGAAGGCAAGTTTCGCGGCATCGGGGTCGATGTGTTGGCGAAAATCAGCCTGCGCACCGGCTTGCAATTCGACATCCGGGGCATGCGCTCAGTCGCCGAGATGCTGCAGGCGATCAAGAGCGGCCAGGTTGATGTGTTGGCCGGCATCGGCCTGAGTTCCCGGCGTGAGGAAGACTTGCTGTTTACCCGGCCGTTCCTGACCAGCCCTTCCGTGCTGGTAACGCGCCTGGCGCCGGACAGCCCCAGGACCCTGGATGATCTGGCCGGGAAAACCCTGGCGCTGACCCAGGGCAATATCGCTGGCGAGTTCATTCGCCAATACTTCCCGTCGATCCGTTGTGTGGACGCGCCGCTGTCGGCCGATGCCATGGAAATGGTTGCCCAAGGCAAGGCACAAGGTGGCATCAACTCATTGATCAGTGCCCGTTACCTGATTTCCCGGCAGTACCGTGATCGCCTCCAGGTCACCAGTACCGTGGGCATCGATCCCGCGCGCAGTACCCTGGCGACCGGTCGCGACGACACCGAGTTGCATTCGATCCTGGACAAGGCCTTGCTCAGTATCCCTCCCGAAGAAATCGACGACCTGATAATGCCCTGGCGCAATGACCTGATGGTGGAGCAGAGTTACTGGCTGCGTCACCGACAGACGATTTTCCAGGCGTTCGCTGCCGCGGGCGCCTTGCTTCTCCTTGCCCTGGTGTGGATAGCCTGGCAGCGCCGGCAGATCCGCCAGCGCCAGCAATGGCTTGCCCGATTGCAGGAGGCCAAGGACACCGCCGACGATGCGAATCGCGCCAAGACCACGTTCCTGGCGACCATGAGCCATGAAATCCGCACGCCGATGAATGCCTTGATCGGCATGCTTGAACTGGCACTCAAATCCGCCGACAAGGGCATCACCGACCGCGCGGCCATCGAGGTGGCGTCAAGTGCCGGGCAACAGTTGCTGGCGTTGATCGGCGACATCCTGGACATTGCCCGAATCGAATCCGGACATTTGTCCCTGATGCCAGAGCGCACCAATCTGCACGCGCTGGTGGTGTCGGTGTGTCGGGTCTTCGAAGGCCTGGCCCGGCAGAAGAACCTGCTGTGGCGCATCGAGCTGGATGAGCACAGCGACCGCGATGTGTTGATCGACCCCACGCGTTTCAAGCAGGTGCTGTCCAACCTGCTGAGCAATGCCATCAAGTTCACTCACAAAGGCGAAGTTAGCCTGAAGTTGCAGGTTGTGCCCGTATCGCCGGACCGTGTCACGGTCAATGTGTGTATCGAGGACAGCGGCAGTGGTATCAGCGACTTTGACCAGCAACGCTTGTTCAGTCCGTTCGTGCAGGTCGGGAATCGCCAGGTATCCGGCCGGCAGGGCTCCGGCCTGGGGCTGGTGATCAGCCGCACGCTGTGCGAAATGATGGGAGGGCGATTGCAACTCGCCAGTGTCCTGGGGCGCGGTACCCGTTTGGACATCAGCCTGGAACTGCTGGCATTGGAGACGTTGCCCGCCGGTGAAATGGCGCCGGGCGAACCGCCGGCAAGGACCCGCCCGCTGACGATTCTGGTGGTGGACGATTACCCGGCCAATCGGTTGCTGCTTTCGCGGCAACTGAGTTACCTCGGGCACCAGGTTCTGCTCGCAGAGGACGGCCAGCAAGGCTTCGAGCAATGGCGCAAACACGTCTGCGATCTGGTCGTCACCGACTGCAACATGCCGGTGGTCAGCGGTTATGAACTGGCGGGGGCGATCCGCGATGAGGAGCGTTTCCAGGTGGGGCCGCCGACGTTGATTCTAGGCTTCACTGCCAGCGCGCAACCCGAGGAAAAAATGCGTTGCATTGAAGCGGGCATGGACGATTGTCTGTTCAAACCCATTCGATTGGTCGACCTGAGCGCATGGTTGAGCAGCAGATTTCCCGTCGAATCGGCAGGCGTGCCCGAAGCGCCCCCCATCACTGAAATCGATTTAACCGGGTTGCAACGCTACACCGGGGCAGACAGTGAATTGATCGTGCAACTGCTGCACGATCTGGCCGTGACCAACCGCGAAGATCGTGAGCGTCTTCTGCAAGAACATGCCAGCGGTAATCGCCATGGCTTGAAAGACCTGGCGCACCGCATCAGGGGTGGGGCGCAAATGGTCCGGGCACAGGCACTGGTGGCGTGTTGCGAGCAACTGGAGCGTGCTTGTGCCGAGCGCGATGCCGCATTGATCGACGCAGCCGTCGATCAGTTGCACAAGGCCATGACGCGCCTGGAAAAAACCCTTGGTCAGGGCTGAGGCTTGAACCCGGCTGCTTAATCCCAAGCCGGCGCCAGGCCCTTGGGGCTGGTCAGTCGATAGCCGCGATCCAGACTGGCGATCAATGCCATGTCGGCATCGTTCAACGTGATGGCGCTAGCCTTGAGGTTGCCGGCGAGATTGGCGCGTTTGGTCGACGAAGGAATCACGCCATGACCCAGTTGCAGGGCCCAGGCCAGGGTGACTTGTGCCGGGGTTGCTTGCAGACGATCGGCAATCTGCGTAATCACCGGATCCTTGAGCACTTCACCGTAAGCCAGGGTCATGTACGAGGTGATTTGGATACCCTGGCTTTGCGCGAACTCGACGACCTGGCGATTTTGCAGGTAGGGGTGCAATTCGATCTGGTTAGTGGCGATGTTCTGCGCGCCGACAGCGGTTATCGCCTGTTTCATCAGGTCGACCGTGAAGTTGGAGACACCGATCTGCCGGGTCAGGCCCAAGTCCCTGGCTTCAAGCAAGGCGCCCATGAACTCTTCGACCGACACCTGGTCTTGCGGCGACGGCCAGTGGATCAGGGTCAAGTCCAGATAGTCAGTCTGCAGTTTGTGCAGGCTCTCCCGGAGGCTGTCGATCAGGCGATCCTTGGCAAAATTGGCGACCCAGATCTTGCTGGTGATGAACAGGTCTTCGCGGGCAATGCCGCTGGCAGCGATAGCCTGGCCGACTTCGGCTTCGTTTTCGTAGATCTGCGCGGTATCGATGACCCGGTAACCCGGTAACCCAGTTCCAGGGCGGTGCTCACCGAATCGATGACCACCTGGCCTTGCAAGCGAAACGTACCCAGGCCGAAAGCGGGGATGGACATGAATGACTCCAGAGGTTGCAGTGGGAATGGGCGCGAGTATCCGCGCCCGCATCCGTGAGAAAAACCGCTGGATGGGCAAAGCAATGTTTACTGGAAATCAAGAATCGATGGCGCGTGGTCTGGAATGCATTCCCCTGTAGGAGCGAGCATGTCGAATCGTCGCACCGTCGCGATGGACGTTAACGATAACGCGGGCTATCTGAATGCCCGGGCAGGTGGGCAATGCCGATGCCAGCTACCGCCGCGTGGCGCAAGGCCAACAGGTCATCGGTAACCATCGGGTTCGGAACGGTTACGTTCGATCAGTTCGGCGGCGCTGTTGAGGTCTTCCACCATCGTTCTCCAGATAGAACGCTAAAGCTGATTTTTGCAGTCTAGCGCAGCAAAGGTCACGGTTTTAAGCTCTGTCCATGGCTTCACCCACCTCATCAGGAGACACCATGAAAAATATCATCGGTATCTACACCAGCCCACGAGCCCATTGGGTTGGCGATGGTTTTCCGGTCCGCACGCTGTTTTCCTACGACAACCTGGGCAAGCACATCAGCCCGTTCCTGCTGCTGGATCACGCCGGCCCCGCTGAATTCACCCCGACCACCGCGCGACGCGGCGTTGGTCAGCATCCACACCGTGGTTTCGAAACCGTGACGATCGTCTATAAGGGCGAACTGGAACATCGCGACTCCACCGGCAGTGGCGGCAAGATCGGCCCCGGTGACGTGCAATGGATGACCGCCGCCTCGGGGATTCTCCATGAAGAGTTTCACTCCGAAGCTTTCGCCAAGAGCGGCGGCACCCTGGAAATGGTGCAGTTGTGGGTCAACCTGCCGGCCAAGGACAAAATGGCCGATGCCGGTTACCAGACCATTGTCGATGGCGACATCCCGAGCATTGCCCTGAAGAACGACGCCGGCAGCTTGCGCTTGATCGCCGGTGAATTTGAAGGCCACAAAGGGCCGTCGCGCACCTTTACCCCAATCGACGTCTGGGACCTGCGCCTGAATGCCGGCAAGTTGCTTACGCTGGATCTGCATGAAGGACGCAACACCGCACTGGTGGTTTTGCGCGGCACGATTGAAGTCAACGGCCTGGAGTCGGTGCGTCAAGGGCAGTTGGCGTTGTTCGACCGCAAGGGCGATCAGATGACCCTCCAAGCCAGCGAAGACGCTGTGGTGCTTCTGCTCAGTGGCGAACCGATCGACGAGCCGATCGTCGGCCACGGTCCGTTCGTGATGAACACCGAGCAGGAAATCCACCAGGCGTTCGCCGACTTCCAATCCGGTCGCTTCGGCCAGATGCACGGTTGATGCCTCGGGCAACCACTCCAGATCTACAATTGTTGATCGAGAGCTACCTCAAGGCTCAACAAGTGGCGAACGAACATGAAGCGCTGGATTCGCAGCGCTAACTACCCACGCCGACTTTTTCGGCATCGATAACATAACACACGCGGACCCGTTCGGCCTGGCCTGTGAGCTGTACCGCGACCGGCGCAACGACATCGGGCTACAGCACCCTGACCAAGTAACCCGGACATATCGCCCCCTGTAGGAGCTGCCGCAGGCTGCGATCTTTTGATCTTGATTTTGCATGATTTGCAATTCGCCGAAGATCAAAAGATCGCAGCCTGCGGCAGCTCCTACAATGTGTGCGATATTTGCGTTAATCACCCGTGCCGGAGCTGCTAGATGCTGTCGTTACTGACCGAACACCCGCTGGTTTGCGCCTTGCTCCTGATCCTGACCGATCTGGTGTTGTGGCGCTTGATCGGTACCCGTGGCCACAACGTGAAACTGCTGGTGCGGGTGGCGATTTTCTCACTGTTCAGCCTGGTACTGTTCAACGAAGGCATGAACCCGCTGGAACCCGCGCCCTGGGATGACAACGTGCCGTTGCACCTGGCGGCCACCGGTTTGCAGATCGGCTGGTGGCTGTTCGCTGCGCGCACCCTGACCGTGCTGATCGGTGCGGGCATGATGCAGCGGGTAGGGCACACCGGGCGACTGTTGCAGGACCTGCTCGGTGCCGTGATTTTCCTGGTCGCGGTCATCGCAGCCTTGGCTTACGTGCTCAATCTACCGGTCAAAGGCGTGCTGGCTACCTCCGGTGCATTGGCGATCATCGTTGGCCTGGCCTTGCAAAGCACCCTTAGCGACGTGTTCTCCGGGATCGTGCTGAACACCACCAAGCCCTATCAACTGGATGACTGGATCGCCATCGACGGCACCGAAGGCCGGGTCATCGATATCGATTGGCGGGCCACGCGCCTGCAGACTTCCCAAGGCAGCATGATCGTGATTCCCAACTCGTTGGCGGCCAAGGCCAAGATCACCAACTTCAGCCGTCCCAGCGATATGTTCGGCCTTTCGATCAGCCTGCAGGTCAGCCCCCATGTCCGTCCGCAAATCGTGATCGATGCCCTTGAGCGAGCGATGCAGGGCTGCCGAACCTTGTTGACTTCGCCCGGCGGCAAAGTAGCGCTCAAAAGCTCCAGTGCTGCCGGCAACGAATACGAAATCAGCGGGTTTGTAGCCTCGATGAGCGAGAAGCGCTCGGTACGTAATCAACTGTTCGATCTGGCGTACCGGCATTTGCGCGCCTCCGGGATCCATTTGCTGTCGAGCGTCGAGGCCAACCCGGCGAGCGACCTCACACGGCCACGGGCGCTGCTCGATACCTCGCCGCTGTTCTCCAGCCTGCGCTACGATGAGAAAGAAACCTTCAGCCAGAACATGTCCCTGCAATCGTTCCGCACCGGCGAGACGATACTGGAGGCGGGGCAGGTCAGTGATCACTTGTTCATCATCGAGTCCGGGGTGGTTTCGGTCACGCTGAACCGTCACGGCACGCCCATCGAATCCGGACGCATGGGGCCGGGGGAGGTGATCGGCGAGGCCGGTATTCTCACCGACAGTGCGTTGCCCGCCCAATTCGCCGCGAAAACCCCCTGCACGCTTTATCGCATCGAAAAGCAGTACCTCAAGCCTTGCCTGGATGCCCGCCAGGACATCAACGATGCGATGAAGACCTTGCTGGATTTCCGACTGAACAAGGCACAGTCACTGATCGCCGATGTACCCCCCGTGGTGCCGAAGAAAGGGTTTTTGCAGTGGTTACGCAGTCGGGTGTGACGGGGGGCATGGTCGCTAAGCGGGTCATTGGCCTCCTCGACTTCTGCCGGATTGGCTATTTGTGCATACAGGCCACGGAGCTAACGTAGTGACACACCCACTTGCCCAGGAGCATGCCATGCAACAACGTGTCGATTTCTACACCGCTTCCCCTGACGCCCTCAAAGCCATGATCGCCCTGGAAACCGCCGTTTCCAAACTGCCACTGGAAAAGCCCCTGATCGAACTGGTCAAGCTGCGCGCTTCGCAAATCAATGGCTGCGCCTTCTGCATCGACATGCACACTGCCGACGCGATCAAGGGCGGCGAAACCCCGCGCCGCCTGTTTGCCGTGACGGCCTGGCGCGAAGCACCCTTTTTCACCGAGCGCGAACGCGCCGCACTGCTCTGGACCGAATCGCTGACCCAGCTCAGCCTGACCCATGCGCCCGATGAAGACTACGAAGTGGTCGCCGCCCAATTCACCCCCAAGGAAATGGTCGACCTGACCGTTGCAATCAACACCATCAACAGCTGGAACCGCCTGGCGGTGGGCTTTCGCAAGACGCCTCAGGCCTGATTGATTGGCGTTCATTGTTGATGTCTCTGCCAGTGGTGTTTCGCATTGCAGGGATATCAACAATACAGTGATGGATTAACCCAATTATTCTATCTGGATCAAGACCATGAAAATGCAGTTCGGCAATGAGTGAATTGTTCATTGTCAGTCGTGCGTTTGTCTATTTCAGGTTAAACCTGTCAGATGTAACAGGTGTTAGGAGTGATGCAAGGCGCTATGCTTTTTCTCACTCTCCGAATACCGGTGAGACAGATGAATAATAGGGAAATACCATGATTGAAACAGACAAGATTATTAATGCAAGTGGCTGGTGCAACGGAGAGCTTGGTCCGTTGGGCCCCTTGGTACCCAATAAAATAATGATGATCGATCATTCAGGACTTTTGCGATTTGAGGCTCATACAGGAAATACGCCAGTTTCCGGTCAGGTCGTAATTTTTGAACTACCCGCTAATATTCAAACCGGTAAACATGACGGCTATGCTAGGGCATTCGGTATTCACCGTTATGGTGGCGA
>Ga0207713_1002189_pt1 | contig 14491 bp, 17 predicted proteins | sample KBSS64metaG_FD_184404 | JGI IMG/M metagenome (GOLD analysis project Ga0207713, IMG submission 184404) | Switchgrass rhizosphere microbial communities from Kellogg Biological Station, Michigan, USA - KBS S6-4 metaG (SPAdes) (version 2) | ecosystem: Host-associated > Plants > Roots > Rhizosphere >...
CCGGCAAAAGTGTTGTTATGATGCGCGCCGTTGGAGAGATGCCAGAGTGGCCGAATGGGACGGATTCGAAATCCGTTGTACCTTCACCGGTACCTAGGGTTCGAATCCCTATCTCTCCGCCATTATTCAAAAAGCCTCGTAAGTCGTTGATTTACGGGGTTTTTTTGTGTCTGTTGATTTTTGTATTTGACCACTCACTTTGACCACTCAATTTTTTCCCCCAGAAAATTGGATTGAGAACTGATGCAGCTCGGCGTTGATGCTGGTGGGAATGCAGACTCCCGCATACCGGTTCACCCCTAATCAAATTCGCCATCCATCGCGGACAGATTGAACATTACCATTCTCACGTATGCTGGTTATGCATACAGTATTAGGTGTGCGTGATGAAAGACGATTTGATCGATGATTCTGGGTTTGAGTCAGGTCTTACTTCCCGCGAGGAAATGCTCAAGCATCAATGTGATTTGCTGTGCTCTGAATTGGACGTTACGCGACATGACCTTCGGCAAGCTCACAAGAACCTTGCCGGGGTGATTTGCATGTGGCGTGACAGTGATCGTGAGCTGGCAGCGTTAAAGCTTGAACACGAGCGCCTGCGATGGACGCTGAGTGACTTGGAGACATGTACCTATGGCGACCATTCCAGTCATAACCCACGTCTGAGTACAGGCGACTGACCCAGGTCTAACCCGTGGCGATGGCGATAGCTGGGCTTAATGTGGAAAGTTGGCCTACTGTCGGTACATCCCAAACAGGCACGGAGGCTCTATGAGCACTATGTTTGTAATCCTACCTTTAGCGTTGGCACTGGGCATCACGACTGCCGACGCTGCTACTTTTGACGGCAATACATGCCTTGGCGACTGCTCGGGTCATCAGGCCGGGTATGACTGGGCTGAGCAAAACGATGTCGACGACGAATCGTCATGTAGCACGCCATCAGCATCATTCAATCAAGGGTGTGAGTCCTACGTAGAAGAGAACGCTGCCTCTGTATCTAATGACGAAGAGGATGATGAGGATGATGAGGAAGAGGATGAATAACCAAGACTGCTTTCCACAGAACCCCCGGCCGCCCCAATTTTTTATTGGTGCTTTTAGAAAGACAAGGGGGCGCTCTGAAATCGCTAGGCGTGGCCTAGAGCGGATGATATCGATAGTGAAAAGCTCAGCATGCCGAAGCTTAAGATTTTACGTTGAGTTGGAGTGTCCTGCCTGAAAACACCATCATCTGAGCTCTCTACGAGGTTTAATACCTGTCCCGCGTTATCAAGGCGGTTGAGTAATCCTTGGATACGCCATAGCATAATCATTAGCAAAACTTACGTATATGCAATGCCTTCACACCTATAGTCAGATTAGGAATTGTAGAAATGGACTTTCATGAAAATGAAGAACGTATAAATCAAGAGTGGGTTACCCTCAACGCGATAAGGGGGATGATAAAAATCGCCACGAAAGGCGACATCGCTAAAGGTACATATGACAACTCACTTGAATTGGGCGGCGAGCTATACCCGGAGTTGTTAGGTCCAGAAAATAGCTTGCTCAGAAGGCAACGAGAAAGTGAAACAGCACGTGAGTATAGGCAGCGAGCAGAGTTAGAATCAATTGAGGCTGATGAACAGATCACTGCGTTGATGTTGCTAGCAGTTGAGATTGAAAAGCTTACTCATCTGTTAGAGGTGGCAAAAAGAGATAACCAGCAAAAAGAGCGAACGGATCAGCTAAAAAAGCGACTTGGCGTACTTAAAAAAGCGAAAGAAGAATTGTCGCCGGTGGCGCACTCGGAAAACAAGTTGATATTTCGAGATGCATATAATGTTGAAAGAAATATGCCTGTGCTTGGAAATGGTATTGGAAAAAAAGACTTTCATTTGCCGGATGGTAACTATCTTCGGTTAAGGGTCTTGCATCCCGATCGTCCAGAGCATATTACCGGGGCGGACATTATTTATGAAAGACACGATCCTAAAACGGATTTGGTAAGTGTCGTGTTGGTTCAATATAAAATATGGGATAAGAAGGCTCTATATTTATCTGACGACAGAATGAAAAGCCAAATAAAAAAAATGGAGTCCTTTGGGTGTGGGCGTGGATTATGCGAAGAGGCGAATAACGTCCGGCCTTATCGATTCCCTTATTGCTCAAGTTTTCTTCGGCCAACGGATAAATTGCAGTCTCCGGATCAGAAGCTTATTTCTAGCGGCGAACATTTGCCAATATGTATGATTGATGCGTGCAAAAGCGTGGGGGTGCGTGACGGAGAGAAGCTGGAGTACGATAATATCCGCTCTGTCTCCTTGCCTGGAGATTTGTTTGAAGAGATGTTTAATAGAGGGAAGATTGGCTCGCGCTTATTAACTCATGAAGAGTTGGCACAAATTTATTCTGATTCATCAATTATTGATTCTGACGAAACAGTCGTTATTTACGCTCAGGAGTTTTGAGTTGTCAGTCACGAGGCGTCGTTCTTGATTAATGGGGTAGTGATGGCTAGGTTTAGGTCTAGGTTTTTTCGAATCCTCTCATCGGTGGGTTAAATGGATCGTGCGTACTGCGTAAGTCTCCAAAGAGAAGTGGAGATTAATGAGGTGGGGGAGTTGTACCGGCAAGGTTTGATTGCTAGTAGGGGAGACTTTGCCTGTCTCGACCCAGAGTGCAGGGCCGGTTATGTTTGTGTAAATCTTGGAAAGTCAACTTTTAAGGTTAGTCCGCACTTTAAAACAGCTATAAACACGGAGCGCAGTCATGTTGATGGGTGTGCTTATGAAGTTGAGTGTAAAAATCCAGTCTCCATGAAGATGGGGCGGGCAAGAAAACCACGACTTTCGATAAGTGGTGATGCTGAGATTATATTTGAAAGTTCTCGGCCTAAAAAATACTTTACTGTACCCGGTAAGTTTAATGGGGTGGGTATAGATGTAACAAAGCCTCTTAGGTATATCCCAAATGGTTGCTCCGAAACGAATTCAAGGGCTGCCAATCCGAAGTGTTATTCAATAGAGAATCTCCTGAATGGTGGATGGTATAGTAGGCAAAAGCTTGTATTAGATGGTCATAGTGGTACAGTCAAGTCTTCTATTATTCCTGTAGATAATAATATGCCGGATATGTATCGGCGGTATATATACTGTGGTCTGGCAAAAAATATAGTCTCTGATGATGAGTATTACACGTTTAGATTTGGGCGGTCATTTAGTGTCGGGACCCGGTTGGTTGACGTTTATGTAAAGGTTGCGCAACAGGCAATCAGTGCGTCGCTTGAAACAAAGTCTCCATATTATCGGGGGTTGATTGAGAGAGTTATAGTGGCTGCTAAAAGTGCAGAAAGGTATCCTAAAAATCCATTCTTTCTTTACGTGCTTGGTTGTCCGAGGCTGGATAAAAATTTGAATGGTTATGTTTTGGTTGTTGATAATCTAGATCATTTTTTTATAGAAAGCCGCTGTGATCGCCAGCTTTTGATTTCCCCAACCTACAGCGACTGGGAAGTGAATCAGCATTATTTTGCTAGGTGAATTTTTAGTTACCGAATTAGTTTAGCGGTAAAGTAAATATTTTGAAAAAATTGTTTTTGACGCATCCTCTTTTCAGTATTAATTTGATGGGGTGTGCATTTTAACTTTGAGCGTATGACGTTCAGGGTAGGCCGCGCAGGTATGAGAGTTGTTATGGCTAATATGACTGTAGATGAATTCAGAAGTGCTATGGATAATGATGCAGGGTTCAAGTCTAAGCGCAGAGCTTTAGTGTTTATCTCTTTGTTACTGCTGGCTCTAGTTGTAAGTGGGGCGGTGATTAAAGAAGCTAACACCTTTATATTTAAAATAGAGTTTACGAATCATGTTGGCTTGAGATATTTGTTGGTGCTTGCCGTGTTGTCCTGTTTGTTTAGGTACTATGCTTATTCGGAAAAGTACCATGCTCAACTATTTAATTTCTGGTCGGGGAAATTGTTAGATGATAGTAGGATTTTCTATTACGACCGAGAAAGTGAATCGGTAGGAGGTTTGCTAGGGAAGAAGCTTGATGTTTATGGTGGCGATGAACCCGGAATCGAGTGCCCTATATATAAAAAGACAGGGTTTTTAAAGAGGAGTGTTGGATATCCGTCAACAGGGATGCATGATCATTATGGGGAATATAGTTACACTGAGCATATTAAGTTAAATGAGTATGGTGGAAATTGGAGTAAGGCGGAGTTTCGCAAGCTGTTGCGTGCTGAGATGGGATATAGGGTAGAAGCTTGGATCAAATATCGAGAGACGCTTGATCTTGTCTCGCCGTACTTGCTCGGGATCAGCTCTCTGGTAGCGTTTATGGTTAGCTGTTTTGCTTCATAACTTTACTGGTTAATTTTCGAACTGTGTTTTGACTCCCGCGCCTACCTGAAACAAAGTTGGCAATCAACGTTCAATCGCGTGGTGAAATCGGCGGGAATCCGTGATGGATATTGGTCTGAAGGGTTTAACACTACGGTAAGCACAAGAAAGCCCGCACAGGGCGGGCTTCTCTCTTACGACTGGATCAGTCGTCTTCGTCTTCCTCTGACATTGGCTCATCACGCTGTGCGGGGATATAGCCCCATTCGTCCCACTTGTCGCTGTCGTCGCTCATCCGACTACCCCTCTGATCAATGTTTGTTGTTGCAAGGTTACGATGTCAGCACTCGAGTTTATTGCCCCCCACTTTTCCCCAGAATACCCAAAAACCCCTATTTTGGAATCTCGATTTTAGTCGAGTCTGTATGTTGTGCTAGTTAGAATCCGGTGGTGGATATTGGATATCGATCAGATGGGTTTAACAGGGTCCGGTTCTAGCTTACGCCACCTGTCCAACAAAGTAGAAATCCCCCTAAGCCTTCGCGCTATCGCGTACAGGAGGCTTTAGATGAATATCAGCGTCTCTCGTGCACTCAGTCTTTATTGTCGCCCTGCGAGGCTTAGGCGAGCTCGCGCTTAATTCTGTATACAGTTGCAACTCCGCAATCAGCCAACTTGGCAATCTGATCAGCAGACATCGTTGGATGCTTCACCATCAGCGACTTCACCTGTTCCCACAACGTGGCATTCTTCCCTTTACCTGTTGGTTTCCATTCAGGATTCGCAGCACGTTTGTTTGCAAGTCCTTGGTTGATGCGCTCAACTCTCTTTTCCTGATCCAGGCGTGCCATGGTTGCCATCAGGTCCAGAAGCATGTTGTTGATCACTTCCATGATCTGTCCGGTGATTCCTTTGTCTTCAACCATCAAGTGACTGGTGGGCAGGTCAGCAATCACCAGGCGCAATCCTTTCTCCTTGATCGTCGTCTTGAGCTTCTCCCAGTCAATCTGTGACAGACGACTCAGGCGGTCTACAGACTCAACCAGCAGCACGTCACCACTCTTGGCAGTGCTCAACAGTCGCATCAACTCAGGTCGGTTGAGTTTCGTGCCACTGATGTTTTCGGCGTACGTGTCAACAATGTTCAATCCCCTGTCACCAGCGAATGATTCCAGTGCGACTTTTGCACGGCTGGCGTCTTGATCCTTGGTTGAAGCTCTTAGATATAGGTGTGCGTTCATCGCTGACTATCCTTTATCTCATGATTTGATAGACCTATGATAATGCTATTCGATAGCTATCCACAATAGTTATTTGATAGTGATTTATCTCAAGCTATCGAACTATCTAACAAGTAGAGTTCTTTGATAGTGGTTACTGGCGGAGGTTGGTTATGCCGACGGCGATGGCGGATGCATTCTTGTCGATGGTTTCCAGTGCGGTCATGACGTTCTCATGCACTTCAGGCGAGCCTGTAGACCTTGCCGATAAGGACAATTCCTCAATCGCGGCAGCAAGCGCGTGCTGGTTGTGCAAAAGAAGAGTGAGGACATCAGCAGTGGTAATGTTGGTGTGGTTGTTGTCTGACATGCGTGTTCATCCTTGAGTCAGTGAGCAGCCTTTGGTGATCAGGCTCGGGCTGCATGTTTACAAGATTACGCGCTGGCGTTCAGCTTAGTCTGAAAGCTGCGACCACGAAGCGTGATTGCGATTGCTAGAAAGCTGTCTCCATCGTCGGCGGCACTGTTGATTGCAGTGACGTAACCCTCGTCTCTCAACTCCTTGATGGTTGCGTAGCTGGGTGTGGATGTTTCATCGACTGCGTACAAGTTGTCATCAGTGATGGCGTTCAGAGCGTCTTTGTACAGGGGCATATGCAACTCCAGCGAGGGATTCGATTACCGGATGTCCGGTAATTCAGATTTCGCTTGACATATTGTACCACATGATTTTTTGACTGATTTGTGAGGCGGGAGGCTGCTGGTTTTGTTCCGGTTTTCAATCAGATTGAATCGGTGTGTGAGGGAATCTGTGGAGAATGTGGTGGGTGTGGTTAACCTGAATTGCTCAGACACCAGTAGAAATGCGGGCTGTAGCTGAATTTACACAATAATCTGTCACATGAATTACCAGGGTGAACCTGTTGTCACCGTGTTGGTTAACCTGATTTCATTCCTGTTGCAAATGGTGGTGATGGTTACACCTGCACCAACATCTCTTTGTTCAACAACGTCCAGCGTCTGATACGGACGTTGCCAAATACTTTCGTAAGGTTATGCGGTTTCTGCTTGTCGATTGATCCAGCCATGCTCTGCACCTTTGCATCTGAGAGCGTCCTACTACGAACCCTCATCTCTGACCTGAACGACTGATCCACCACTTCTGTAAGGCCGCTTGCTCTGACTGTGGTCAGTATTGTCAGGTAAGCTTGCAAAACATTCTCGCCATCAGAATCCCCCACCTTCGACTGGATACGGATCAGGAATGGTTGGTCAGGGTATTGCTTTCGCAGAACCTGCTGGAAGGCCACCTTGTCAGTCAGAAGGTTTACGCTCTCCTCTGGGTACACATAGAACAATGTGTGCTGGTGACACCACTGGTTCTTTGTCAGCAGAGCTATATAGTTTCTCTTCGTCTTGTCTTCACTCGTTTCACTCAATCTTTCTCTCCTTACTCTCTCAGATTATTCTTTAACGTAATCTCTCAATAGTCACTCTCCAAACAAAGCAAAAGCTCACAATATCTCCCTTTCCTATAACTCCTTTCAAAACGGGTATGAGGGGACCACCCCTACAGACCCCGCGAATAAAGGGATCTGGCGAAATTCGAACCTCAGATTTACAGAATTACTATTGCGGTAGTTTTTATCATTACTACTGCGGTAAATTGTACGCCGATTTCAGGGTGATTTTCCACCCTCCCGTGGTGAAGAATCATATTTTTCAGCAAGGCACGCAAAAGCCCCGTACAGTGTTGTTACACTGCCGGAGCCGTAGCGATATTACTTTTCATTGCAAGACGCTCAGAATCGATTGTAGTTGAGCTTGCAGCTATCATCTTTTGTTTAGTCAGGCAGCACCAGATCGCCAAAGGTGGCTGATACCTCCTTCTCAATTTCAGAAAGCAGTTTGGTACGTTTATCTTCTTCTTTCTTTTTCTCTTTCGCTTCTGCTGCTTGAAGCAATTGAGCAGTTAGCAATTGCTTATAGTTCTCACGTTCGCTTTCAAGCCAAACGATGTATTCAAATTTAACTTGAGCGTCAAGCGCAACTTTGTCGGCGATCTTAATGGAGTCAGGTTTTTCCATGCGACAGCTGTAGCTACCAGAACCAACAGACACCGGGTATTTCATGCTTAGCGTATAACCTTTGGTGTGATGATCAATTAGATTGCTCAGGAACTGAATCGGAATTTCACCACGTACAAGCGTAGTGCATTCATCAGTTTGGTCATAAGCATAATGCCGAGCTTCTTGTCGCAGCTTTAGAACTTGTTCCTCAAACTTTGGAGCAGTGCCTTTGATGGTGATTTTATCAGTCATGGTTTAGTTCCTTTTTCTGTCTAATGTGATTTACCATCAGTTGTATGATGGTCGCTTGATATTGTTCGTCACTTGATTGTTGAGTGACGGTGTTGGTATGACTAGTGATATTGGTGATTGCATTTGCATTACTGAGATTGCTATCAATCTTCTGTACTTGTACTTCTTGTTGTGTATGTTGCTTTGCTTGTTGTTCTTTAGCTCGTGCAAATGCACGTTCCAATCCGCGATTGAAATGGTTAAGACTAGTACTCATAATATTTCGCCCTCTGCTTCATACAAAGCACCAGTACCGTATTCAGTTGTGAGTTTGTCAATGGTGTTACTTGCTCGTCTAAACTCTTCTACGCAACCATTGTCGATTGCTGATTGTTGGATATGCAGGTAGTGCCTTAATTGAATTACAGCAAGATGTCGCTCAAGCATTGGAGTGCTGATGGTATTGAATTCATTCAATGTATTCATTGTTGGTATCCTTTGATTGTTTGTATTAGAAGTAGGGTGACACACCTCGTTTTTGCCACTTTGAGCCCATATAGATCAAGGGTTGTAGACGTGCAAAAGTGGCAGCCTAGGGGGTAGCCTGTGGTGGCAGGATATTGAGGCTATAAACGCCTTGCAGGAGGTTCTAGCGATACTTAGTTAGTGTGACTGACATACTTGTTTATGTATGCTTTGGCAACCACTGTGCCTGTCAGAAACTTGTCAGATAGATCGTGGTGATCGACGTTTGGGTTAGCGGTGATCCAATCGCGGATAGTTGATTCACGGTCTACCAACGCAGGCGTACACTCATTACGAATACGGATGGTAATAAGTTGGACGGTGCTTTGTTTACCACTACTGATTTGACTCATGAAGCTTGGGCAACTATCCATGAGTTCACCGACGCTCACTTGTACACCTTTCAGTCTTGCTTTCTTTACAAGCTTGTAAAAATGGTTGAGTGCAATGATTGAGGCTTCATGGAAACTATGGTCATTGTCTGGTGTTGGTGGTGTTGGACTGGTTATTGCTTTTAGAATTAACTGGGATGGCTTGTGAATTAATAAGTAGTTCAAGATTCGATTCCTTATGCGATACGTTCTATCCTCTACTGTGTAGGTTGAAAGTATTTTGGATTGATGGGGGTGTGTTTTAGTATTACTAACGTACTGGTCAGATGTTTGAAGCTTTCTGTTTCTTCTGATCTGCACGTCTGAGATTGTTGGTAATGGTACTGATCATCACGTGCAAGGTGTGGTTGTGACTGGCTCGACCGGTACGTTTCATCAGTGCTTCAAGCTGTACAACTGCTTCTGGATTCAATTTGATAATAATTGTGAGTACTCCTGTGTGTGTGGCTGTAGTATCAGCAACTGATAACAATGTTGATGTCAGAACCAATGCTGCGACTCATGATGTAGTCGTTGATCGACATACCGTGGTTGTCAGCAGCCTGTTTGACGGATTCAAAGTGGTGAACACTGAAGGCAAGTTTCACCGGTACGGTGGGGGTTTTATTAGCTCGAAAGATGATGCCACGGCAGGTAGAGCCACAAGTGATGGCGTGGCTACGGTAGCCGATCATTGGTTTGTTACAGGCGAGACAGAGCTTTACAGCAGGCATGATAGTACCTCCATTTGAGGGTTGGTTATAAAGGGTTGGATCAAGTGTTGTGTTACAGGCAATAAAAAGGTCAGAACCCGTGAAGGACTGACCTTTTAGTATTTAACGGAGATGCTATCAACAACACTGTTTGGAAACGGCTAAGAAATTAACAGTGGCACCATGAGGGATGATGGTGATGAGGATATTGATTCCTCTCCTTATGGGCACAATTCTACATGAGAATCATTCGCAAGTCAAGACGTTGAGCTGATTTGTCAACATTTATTTTCAGGTGATTTCAAGTCAAAGTGTAGGAGTTGTATTGCTTCTTCTGTTCAAACGAATATTCTTTGCTATGAGACGGCTTGTAGTTTGCTTCAACTATTTGCTTTATCTGCCGAGTTTTAAGTCAAGGGCGTTTAAAACAAATAGCTTGCCGATACAAATTTATCATATTGCTTTTACAGACCAGCCTGCCTTTCGATATATTTTTGAGCTACATCCAACGCTATATTTCCGATTTTTCCAGCAGCGGAATAAAGAAAACCTTTTAGTTTATGTTTTGCTGTCAATTTGTCCTCTGGAGCCGCGCTTTCGTCGCTCAATTCATGCACAGCAGATGTTAGTGTCGCCTTGTTGGTTTCCGCGTATTTATCGATTAGCTCAAGTAATTGCTTTGCGTCCGTGCCAAGATGTTGATCGCCAAGTATTTGCTGAGCTACTACGCCGTTAATTGTTCCTATGATCTGCGGGTTTACATTTATAGTTATATTGCTATTTGTCTCTGGAAGCTGCCGGCGATCTATGGAAAGGGCTGAGGATATCCCGGTGACGGCAGGTACGCTTCCATCAATAATTTTTCCAATAATTTCCCAGTCACGCTCAGTTCTAACATATTCGGAAAGTTCGCTTTCTAGAATATGCCTGATGGCGAGAAGTTTTCTTTCTCTCTCTTGCTTTATATCTACGTGCAGTCTTCTTGCTTCTCGACTATATCGTTCGACTAAATTGAATACTTCGGCTTTGTTCAGGTGCGTCGATTCTAATAGTAGTTGTGCGTGTTCAGGATTGGAGACGCACATTTCCATAAAAGATGAAAACTCATTAAATTTCTGAGGGAGTATTGTTGGCTCTACACCATCCCCTCCAAAGAATTCATAAACTACACCTTGATTCGTTCTGTGTTGTTCTTGGCGGACGTTTAGGCCAGAAACTTTGTGTAAGTATTCTCGGAATAGCTGCAATAGCTTCTCAGCTTCATTCGCCCACATTCGTTCGGAAGGGACATAAATCCTGAATATCAAGTTGCTGTCATTTTGCTCGACAAATTTGGATGCGATAACAACAAGCTCAACATTCTTATTGTATGGAATTATAGTTATTCCATGTGTAGCAAGTAGACCTGTAACCTCTCGGATCACTTCTGTAGAGAGAGGATCAAAAAAGTCGATGTAGTCATAGTCATATAATCCGTACTCATAGTTTTCAGCTAGCTCAGGATCAATTAGCTCAGGATTAATACCATCAATCTGAACTTCTTCTTTGGTTTCTTGATTTTCCTCCTCGTCCTGCTCCATGAGGAGCGACTCGTGTCCGAGGAATAAGTTTGGTTTTGATGCGATCAACGTTAATAAATTTTCTCGTACTTTGCTGTACTGCTCTTGGCATAGAATTCTGAAAGTTGCACTTGTTAGCTTTACAATTACGGAAGAAACATTAAACTCATTAAAAATTTCTATTATTTTTTCCCAGTTTTCCACGCGAGATTCTAGCATCTTCCTTTTATATAATGCGCCGACAGCCTTTAATCTAATAGTGACACCTTCGGTATCCGCTTTACCTAGAAAAAGTACTATTTTTGGTTTGTTGTGCATTTGATTTTCCGCTCTCATTGACGCCCCGACGGATTATCAAAAGGGCTATGATGTGAACATACCAGTTTAGATATCCATAGTGAAGAAACATTCTTGACTTTTCGAGTGTACTAGAACAGGCGGAAGTCCCCTGAATGACGTCGCTTGCTATGGTCGACTGCATGCGTTCCAGTGAGTGGGGCAGGATTTTTGTTACGGAAATACGTTGCGATTATGAGAAGTTGAATGACAGATTGGAAAGGGCACCAAGTTTCTGCCTTGGACTAGCGCCTTCATCGTAAACGTCAAACGTAACCAATCCAGTTTCGTGACCAACTATGTTCGCAACTGTAGGGCCGGGTACACCACTACGTAGCAGCAGGGTGACAACCATTGACCGCACGCTATGGAATACGTGGTGTTTGCCGAAACCCTGTGCTCTTTTCAATCTACCGAATGCTTTGCTGAGTGAGTCGGATCGAATCCCGTACTTATTACCGGCTGAGCTTGGTAGTAGGAAGCCATCGGTGCTATCAGCAATCAGACGTTCAACCGTGGCCAACAGGGAAGGGTGAACAGGTATTTCTCTGATACCGGCAACAGTCTTACTGTCATCAATTTTAAAACTCAGAACACCTTCGACCTTCACCACTGATTCTTTGCGGAGCTGGGCGAGCTCCTCGATACGGCAGCCGGTGTGGGCACCCAACATGATTAAGTCACACAGCGTCTGGTTACCAGCTGCTTGGGCGACTCCGTACAGATATTCAATCTGTTCCGGGGTAAACGCCTTGCGGGCTGCTTCTGCTTTGGCTTTACCACGCACCTTAGGAAGTTCTTGCCCTTTGAACGGGTTGTCCAGTCCCAGGTGCAACTCTTGCCAGCGTGCATCATTCTTCGTTGCCCAACGCCAGAACGTTGAGCCCGCTAGTAAGTATTGAGCTTTGGTCTTGCTCGTTAGGTTGAGCGTTTCCAACCACGCCGCAATGGTCGCACTGATCAAAGGTGAGCCTTGGTCACGGAGGTAACCAGACAGTTTGGTGAGCTTGCTTTCCTGCTGGTCGATGGTCTTCGCAGCAATACCGCCTTTCACCCGGTACGCTCGGAACTGTTCCAAACGGTGATCCGTAATAGGTGAAACTGGTTTGTAGATTGTTGGGTTCTGAATCAGTTCACGAGCTTCCACCAGCTCAAGCGGAGAAAGTTTATGCTTGTATTCAGCGAGTAGCACCATAATGTCACGAGTGAGTGATGCGCTCCGCTTCACCGCATCGATAGGTGTGGGTGGCTCTGATTCAAATGTTTCCCGTATAAGTTTTGAAAGCTCGGTCTTGCCTTTCTGCCCCAGATGCTCAGCATCCGACTCTAAATCTTGTTTGGACAATTCCTTCTTGTATTGACGAAGGTTGTACTCAGCGGTCGTACCACCTAAACCTTTGGGTGGATTCTTTATTGCATCTAGCAAGCGTGCATCTATCTGCTGTTCCAGCGTCAAACCTCTATCTGCCAGTTCGGGACGCCACTGGTCACCCACGGTGAGCTTTTGTTCCCTCGCCTCCGCAATCTGAGCTTTCCACTTGCCAGCGATGAGCATGGCGATACCTTTCGCTTCTGCTTTGTCACTGGTGCCGGTGGTTTTGATGAGTTTGCTACGATTACCAAATGCATGGCGAACGTCTGGAGGCACCTGCACGCGTGCGTACCAAGTAGATTCTCCCGGTTTTCGTGTGAGGTAGTCGGCCATGTTTTGGTTCCTGAATTGACCACTCAATTTGACCACTCTTGACGCTGGAAGCCAAGTATTACCGGGTTTTGCGGGCTGTAGGTCTGAAATCTGAGACTCCCTATCTCTCCGCCATTATTGAATAAGACTAAGCCCCTGAAATTGTTAAAGATTTCAGGGGCTTTTTCGTTTCTGGCGTTTCGTTTAGGGCAAATTTGCCGACTGTTTCGCCGGCGAGCGGTACGACTTACTCGCGAAACACAGGTGATATTGCTCTTTGCTATCGAACCTGAACTCTCGCCTGGATCACCCACAATCCCAGCAACGTCAGAGCAGCAAAGCCGCCACCCATCAAGAACGTGCCTTGGAAGCCTACCGTGTCCCACAGTGCTCCAGCGATGACGCTGGCCAGCAGCAAGGCCAACCCGGTCAACAGGTTGAACATGCCAAATGCCGTCCCGCGCAGTTCAGCCGGCGCGCAATCGGCGATCAGGGCGGCGAATATCCCTTGGGTAAACCCCATGTGCAGCCCCCATAGAACGACGCCGACGACCAAGCCTCCGATACCCGGCGCGAACGCCAGCGTCAGGTCGGCAGCAATCAGCAATATCAGACCTGCACCGAGTACCGCCACGCGGCTGACACGATCAGACAAGGCCCCGGCGGGATAGGCTGACAGTGAGTACGCTACCGCCATCAGGACAAGCACCGCTGGCGCCCACATCGGCGCGAGCCCGACGGCCTGGCCGCGCAGTATCAGAAAGGCTTCGCTGAAACGCGCCAGGGTGAACACCGCAGCGACACCCACCACCCACCAGTAACCAGCGCCCAGTCGGGCTAATTCCCGCCGGCTCAAAGGCGCACGCACCCGGTGCGTCCCTTCCACTGCTTTGGGTTCATGAACGAACACCAGCAGCACCGCGACGGCAAGGAAGGCCGGGATGACGGCCACCCAGAACACGGTCTGGAAGTGGTTCGCGGTTAGCCACATCAACCCGATCGCCAGCAACGGCCCCAGGAATGCACCAACGGTATCCAGCGTTTGCCGCAGGCCGAAAGCTGCGCCCCGTATCGCGGGCGGCGTGATATCGGCCACCAACGCATCGCGCGGGGCGCCGCGAATACCTTTGCCAATACGGTCGATAAAGCGAGCCCCGATCAGCCAGTCCAGCGAGCCCGCCAAAGGAAAGATCGGTTTGGACAGTGCTGCCAACCCATAGCCCAACGCCGCGAGCAGTTTGCGCTTGCCCAATCGATCGCTGAGTGCCCCGGAGAATACCTTGGTGATCGAGGCCGTAGCCTCGGCTATGCCTTCGATGAGACCCACGGCCAAAACAGAGGTCCCCAGTACGGTGACCATGTAGAGCGGCAACAATGCATGGATCATCTCTGAGGAGATGTCCATCAGCATCGAGACGAAGCCCAGCGCCCAGATGCCGCCAGGCATGGTGCGCC
>Ga0207713_1002190_pt1 | contig 14490 bp, 13 predicted proteins | sample KBSS64metaG_FD_184404 | JGI IMG/M metagenome (GOLD analysis project Ga0207713, IMG submission 184404) | Switchgrass rhizosphere microbial communities from Kellogg Biological Station, Michigan, USA - KBS S6-4 metaG (SPAdes) (version 2) | ecosystem: Host-associated > Plants > Roots > Rhizosphere >...
TCGATGGCGATGGCACCGGCCTTGTCGCCACGACCGAGCAATGCCTGCTCAACCCCAACCGCAACCCGCACCTTTCACGCGCCGACCTGGAAATGCGCCTGAAGCGCGACCTGGGCTATGACCGCGTCCTATGGCTGGGCGACGGACTGATCAACGACCACACCGACGGCCACGTGGACAACCTCGCCCGCTTCGTGAGCGCCAACCGCCTGGCCCTCCCCCGCGCCACCGGGCCGGATGATCCCAACGCCGCGATCTATGCCGACGCCGCCGCCCGCGCGCGCGATTTCGGCGTGGAGGTGGTGGAAGTCCCCTCCCCCGGCCGCATCGAATGGGGCGGCACGATCCAGCCGGCGAGCTACATGAACTTCGTCATCACCACCAACCTGGTGGTCGTGCCGATCTTCGGCTCGGTGCACGACGAGGCCGGCGTCGAAGCCATCGGCGCGCTGTTTCCGGGGCGCGCGACGGTGGGCGTGATGGGTGATGCCGTGCTGGTGGGCGGCGGGGGGTTTCATTGCGCGAGCCAGCAGATGCCGGTGGGGGGGAGGGTTTTGTCTCCGAAGTAATTTGGGCTCTGGGTTGGAAAACGTCAGATCAGACTTTGCCACCGATAGCGGTGACAAGAGACATTGCGAAGTAGCGGTTCATCTTTTACCAAGTTTAAGTTACTTGTGCCCCGCATTCACATCGCGGTAGATGGGTGTGACCGGGACAGTGGGGATGCGGTGATGAAAACTGTATTAGCTAGCGTATTCAGCGCTGTCATTGCTGGACTGATACTATTTTTTGCTCAAAATTGGTGGTCAGATAGTCAATCATCAAACAAGCAAAGTATCCGCTTTGACCAAATTGCATCAATCAACTTAAGTCGCTCGGACCTTAAGGATATTTTCGATAAGTCGAATGAATATCAAGACACTACCTTGTCCATATATAGAGGAAAAAATATCGGGAAAGAAGATATATCCGACCGTTCATTTAGTGGGCCAATTAGTGGCGTCATTAAATACGGTTCAATAATATATCCAAACTCCAATCCCAAGAACGCCGATATTTCATTTGATGGGAAGGTGCTGTCGGTCAAGTACAAGCTTCTTCCGTATAATTCAGAGCACACGTTCTGGGTTGCCAGTTACGCTCCCAGTTCTGAGATAGAATTCTCAAATGACGCAAAGGGCGCACACGTCTTTGGTTTGTCAGACAAGATCAACGAGGAAAATCCTTTCCCTTGGAAGTTCTTTGGCGGAATTGCGCTTATAGCAGTGGCATTTATCGTCGGAGTTGGAACTGGTGCATCGTGGGTGACTGGCGAACTAAAAAAACGTGGCGTGGACGCCGATGCCGTCATGAAGCAGAGCATCACGCCACCATCAACGAATCTCGACCCGTAATACTATTATATACATCTTAAGGACGCAGCCGTCACCTGAAATTAAAGATCGAATAATTACCAGGCTTTTTTCAAATATTTACGCCGACACGTTGCACATAATATCTATGCTTTGCACTCAACATCAAAACTAAGAAAAGTAGAAAGTCGATATGACTGACAAAAGCAGTACCCGGTCGGCATACTCAAATACCTCCGCGCAATCTCCCCTCAGTTTGCAGGAAAACGAAGCAAGTCAATCATGACTTGAGGCCAACGGCCTTCAGGATTGCTTCAATCAGCGCGTTAGCCAGCGCCCCTACCGCTTCCTTCTCATACTTAATTGCAAGATTACGCAGTGCATCAAGAAGCGTAACTTCCAGAAGATAAAGCTTGAAGCAGCCTGACCGAACTAGCTCTCGCCCCGCTTTCAACTGACCGAGAATGAGTTCTCGAAGCCCAGCCCTGTCTCCAATAGAGTTTAACTGCTCTACACCATTTATTATTTCATCCGTCTTTTCTTCGATCTTGCTGATCTGATTGTTGTCGAAGCGGACAATGCGGTCCGAGGCTGGAGAAGTTCCCTCTCTTGCAGAGAGAAGAAAATCAGAAAGGGAGCCAGCTTCCTCAATCTCTTTCTGAAGTCCCGCAAGAGCACGACGCATCCACTCATCACCTAGTTCGCTATAGTCTGCTACAACTGAGTTAGATTCCAAAACAGATGCATTAGGATAGTCTGAGGCTCGATCCATTATAGATTTCCCGTAGCCATCTTCCTTAGCCCCTTCTAACTCCTTTTTCGCGTTATTCTTGAACTCATCAAAGCGATCAGGATACAATTTGACGAATTCACCAGCATACTTGTCATTTGATACGCGGACTAGACCACACTTCGAGAGCGTACGAACCGCTTCCCTGACGATCTCGTCACTCAGGCTAAAGCCGCACCGCTTCTCCGCGTGAGACCTAAGCTCCGGCCAGCCACCCTGAAACTCCCGTGTGGCGAACATTCCATCGAAGCTATCTGGATCGTCCACATGCCCAATCAGCGCAATTGCAACGTAGTCAGCAACAGCTCCACCCACACAAACCCCCGCTTCCTTTGGTCGCGTCGCGCCCCCCCCCGATGCGATCGAAAGTAGGTTAAGAGTTCAGCGCTCGCAATAGGCCGATCTTTCGCATTTCCGTACAGACCAGCACAGCCGACCAACAAAAAAAACAGCAGCGGGGTATGCAGATATCGATAATTGGTAGAAATGATTGTCGCAGTGGCAGCATTGCTGAAACCATCACGCATCCCAACTCTGCCAAGCGCTCGCTTTACGCCTACGCACGGAATTTTTGACGACCCTTAGAGTCAACTTTTAATTATAAGCTGACTTTGTGCATACGCCACCCACACACCCCTCAACTCTCCAACTCAACATCCCAATAAAGCCAGTCCCGCCAGCTCTCATGCAGGTGCCCCGGCGGGAACGCGCGGCCTTTTTCCTGCAGTTGCCAGGTGGTGGGGCGGATGGGTTCTTCCATCAGGCGCATGTGGGCCTGGGCGGGGGTGCGGCCGCCCTTGGCCATGTTGCAGGGGGCGCAGGCGGTCGTCACGTTTTCCCAGGTGGTGCGGCCGCCCAGGCGGCGGGGGACGACGTGGTCGAAGGTCAGGTGCTCGCCGCTGCCGCAATATTGGCACACGAAGCGATCGCGCAGGAACAGGTTGAAGCGGGTGAAGGCGGGAAACTCGCTGGGCTTCACATATTGGCGCAGCGCGATCACCGAGGGGATCTTCATGTCCAGCGAGGGGCTGTGCACCGCACGGTCATACGTGGCGATGATGTCTACCCGTTCAAGGAACACCGCCTTGATCGCGGTTTGCCAGGGCCACAGGCTGAGCGGGTAATAGCTGAGCGGGGTGTAGTCCGCATTGAGGACCAGCGCCGGGCAATTGTCGAGATGGCGGTTGGAACCGAGCAAACGCGGTGTCGCGGCGCTATCGCCGCTATGGGGCCTGGCCGCAGCCGCCCGCTCGATCAGCGCCTGGTGAAGCATGCTCCGCTCGCGCTCCTGTGCCAAATCGGCTTCCGCCTCGCTCGGGGCGAGGCATGAAGGACAGGCATGACCGCTTCATGACGCATGAGCATAACGAACACTTTTGCGCAGGTTCGGTCAAGCCCCGACTGCCCCGCCAAAAGGGCAGCCGGGCTTTATCCACAGCTTGCCGTCAGCGCGCGAAAGCCTGGACGAGATCATAGAGATAGGCACGCCCGGTCAGCAGCGAGCGCACTTCGATCCGCTCGTTCAGGCCATGCACGCCATTGCCATCCGGATTGCCCCACGGCCCCGGCACGCCATAGGTGGGGATGCCGACAGCTTCGAGGAAAATGCCATCGGTTGCCCCGGTCGACATATCGGGCACCACCGGCACGCCGGGGAAATAGCGCGCGGAAAGCTTTTCCATCGGGCCGATGATGGCCGGATCGAGCGCGGGCGCCTTGGCCAGCGGGCGCTGCGGCGGAACCATGGTGACGGCAACGCCCGGATCGGCTGCGATCTTTTGCAGCGCGGCCTGTATTTCCTCTGCCGAATGGCCGGGGAAGATGCGGCAATTGACATTGGCCCCGGCGCGCTGCGGCAGCGCGTTGTTGGCATGTCCGCCATCGAGCAGGGTGGCAACGCACGTGGTGCGCAGCTTGGAATGATAGGTGCGATCGGTGTTGACCAGCTTTTCGGCCTCCACGAAGGCCGGGCTGCCGATCGGATTGGCGGCAAGCGCCTGCATCGCCTTGCCCATGGCATCGCCGCGCGCGGCGCCGGCCTTGGCGAAGAAGGCGCGCGTGGTGGCGCTCATTTCCGCCGGAAACTCGTGATCGCGCAGGCGGGCGAGTGCATCGGCCAATTCATAGATCGCATTGTCGCGCACGGGGATCGAGCTGTGGCCGCCAGGGTTGCGGGTTTCCAGGCGGTAGTTCTGCACCGCCTTCTCGCCCACCTGGATCGACTGGTTGACGAGCTTGCCCCCTTCCGACAGGCCCTTGCCGTCGGTATCGCCGCCGCCGCCTTCGTTGAGGGCAAATTCGGCATCGATCAGATCGCGCTTGTTCTGGGCAAGCCACTGGGCGCCGTTGAAGGCCCAGGTGGTTTCCTCGCCGCAAGTCAGCGCCAGCTTGACCGTGCGCTTCAGGGGCTTGGCCGCTTTCAGGCGCACCATGGTATCGACCCAGATCGCCGCCATCGATTTGTCGTCGGCCGTGCCGCGGCCATAGAAATAGCCGCCTTCCTCGATCAGGGTGAAGGGATCGCGCTCCCAATCGGCGCGCTTGGCTTCCACCACGTCAAGATGCGCGAGCAGCAGGATAGGCTTGGCCGTCTTGGACGCGCCGGGCAGCACGGCCACCACGCCGCCCTCCTTGGGATGATCGGGCACAGAAAACAGCGTGATCTGGCTGTCGGCATAGCCGGCCGCCTTGAGATGCGCGGCCATGCGCTCGGCCGCCAGGGTGCACGAACCGGTGCTGACCGTGGTGTTGGTTTCTACCAGCTCCTTGTAGATCGCGCGGAACTGCGCCTCTCCGGGCTCGGGCGCGGCGTGTGCCGGGTTGGCAGCGGCCATGGCCAGCGCGGCTGCGCCGATGAAGGTGTGCTTGACCAAAGGATTGCCCCCTTTTTCCATTGCGATGGCATGCACCATGCCCCATGCATCGGCCCGTGCAAGCCGCATGGCGCACGCCGCTGCGCTGCTTGTGCAAAACATGGCCAATTCGCTTGGGTTTTGTGGGCAAAGTGCCTATGTGCAAGGCTATGGCCAGCACCAACGAAAACGTTCCGAACACCAATTCCTATGGCGCCGACTCGATCAAGGTCCTCAAGGGACTGGACGCGGTGCGCAAGCGTCCCGGCATGTACATCGGCGATACCGACGATGGCTCGGGCCTGCATCACATGGTCTTCGAAGTGTCTGACAACGCCATCGACGAGGCGCTGGCCGGGCATTGCGACCTGGTGCTGATCGAGCTGAACCCCGATGGTTCGGTCTCGGTGGAAGACAACGGGCGCGGCATCCCGACCGATATCCATTCCGAAGAAGGCGTTTCGGCCGCCGAAGTGATCATGACCCAGCTGCACGCCGGCGGGAAGTTCGAGAACACGTCGGACGACAATGCTTACAAGGTTTCGGGCGGCCTGCACGGCGTGGGCGTTTCGGTGGTCAACGCGCTGTCGGAATGGCTGGAACTGACGATCTGGCGCGACGGCAAGGAGCACTGGATGCGCTTTGCCCATGGCGATGCCGTGGCGCCGCTGAAAGTGGCGGGCGATGCGCCGCTGAACGCCGAGGGCAAGCCCAAGAAGGGTACCCGCGTGACCTTCTTTGCCAGCCACGACACGTTCAAGAACGTGACCGAGTTCGATTTCGACAAGCTGGAACACCGCTATCGCGAACTCGCCTTCCTCAATTCGGGCGTGCGCATCCTGCTGCGCGACAAGCGCCATGAAGAGGTGAAGGAACACGACCTGTTCTACGAAGGCGGCATCGCGGCTTTCGTGAAGTACCTCGATCGCAACAAGCAGGCGCTGATCCCCGAACCCATCGCCATTTCGGCCATGCGCGATGGCATCGGCATCGACGTGTCGCTGGAATGGAACGACAGCTATTACGAAAACGTGCTGTGTTTCACCAACAACATCCCGCAGCGCGATGGCGGCACGCACCTGGCTGCGTTCCGCGCCGCGCTGACGCGCACGCTCAACGGCTATGCCGATCGATCGGGCCTGCTGAAGAAGGAAAAGGTCTCGCTTTCGGGCGACGACATGCGCGAAGGGCTGACCGCAATCGTCTCGGTCAAGCTGCCCGACCCCAAGTTTTCCAGCCAGACCAAGGACAAGCTGGTCTCCTCCGAAGTGCGCCAGCCGCTTGAAAGCCTGATGGCCGACAAGATGAGCGAATGGCTGGAGGAAAATCCAGCCCACGCCAAGTCGGTGATCCTCAAGGTGATCGACGCCGCCGCCGCGCGCGAGGCAGCGCGCAAGGCGCGCGAGCTGACCCGCCGCAAGGGCGCGATGGACATTGCCAGCCTGCCCGGCAAGCTGGCCGACTGCCAGGAGCGCGACGCCAGCAAGTGCGAACTGTTCCTGGTCGAAGGGGATTCGGCCGGCGGCAGTGCCAAGCAGGGCCGCGACCGCAAGTTCCAGGCCATCCTGCCCTTGCGCGGCAAGATCCTCAACGTGGAACGCGCGCGGTTCGACCGCATCATTTCCTCGCGCGAAGTGGGCACGCTGATCCAGGCGATGGGCACTGGCATCCGCGACGAGTTCAACCTCGAAAAGCTGCGCTACCACAAGATCGTGATCATGACCGACGCCGACGTCGACGGCGCGCATATCCGCACCTTGCTGCTGACGTTCTTCCACCGCCAGGTGCCCGAGATCATCCGCGCCGGGCATTTGTTCATCGCCCAGCCGCCGCTCTACAAGGTCGCCAAGGGGCGCAGCGAGGTTTACCTCAAGGACAATGCCGCGCTCGATCGCTATCTGGTCGAAGCCGGCACGGCGGGCCGCATCCTGGAAACGCCGGGCGGCGCGCGCGGCGGGCAGGAACTGGCCGAACTGGTCGACCACGCCCTGCGCCTGCGCAACCTGATGTCGTTCGTGCCGCGCCGCTACAATGCCGATATCGTGGAAGCGCTGGCGCTGGCCGGTGCGCTCGATCCCGATCTTTCGGATGAAGCCCGCGCCACGGCACTCGCCCGCGCGGCTGACCTGCTGGACCGTGGCGATCCCGAGGCGCATTGGACGGCCAAGATGAGCGAGGACGGTGGCTATCACGTGCAGCGCACCTGGCGCGGCGTGACCGATCACCACATGATCGAGGCCGGCTTCCTCACCAGCGCCGAAGCACGCAAGCTGGCGCGGCTGACGGCCGAGCAGGCCCACGTCTATTCCGGCGTGGCCCGCCTGGTGCGCGCCAGTGCTGCGCCGACCGAGGCGGAAAACGCACCCGTCGATGGCGAGGAAGCCGCCGCCCCGGCCCGTGCCGAAAGCAAGGATGCCGGCATTGCCCGCCCGTCGCAACTGCTCGAACTCGTGCTGGCCAATGGCCGCAAGGGCCTTTCGGTGCAGCGCTACAAGGGCCTGGGCGAAATGAACGCAGAGCAGCTGTGGGAAACCACGCTCGATCCCGAAGTCCGTTCGCTGCTGCAGGTGAAGGTGGAAGACGCCGACGTGACGGACGAGATCTTCACCCGCCTGATGGGCGACGTGGTGGAACCGCGCCGCGACTTCATCCAGGAAAACGCCCTGAACGTGGCCAACCTGGACGTTTGACGCCGATGAGTACGCAGACGATTCCCTGGGACCAGGCCGCCACGATGATCGACCTGGAAGGCCGCACGCCGATCATCGGCACGGTGCGCGACTGTGCGCTGCACTTCTCGCTCTACAAGCCGCACGCGAAGGAAAATGCGCGCGTGCTGCTGACCGTGCCGATCCATCGCGAAGGCCGCAAGACGCGGACCTGGCTGCTCGACCCGCCGGAAATCGCCGAACTGGCCGAACGGCTGGCGCGCGAAACGCAATAACGCCTTAGGCGGCGCGCGCTTTCGCGCTGCCCTTGAGGAACAGCGCCAGCGCGGCAAAGGCAATGGCCGAGGCGACCACCATCGGCATCGTCGGGAAATCGATCGGCGCGCCAGGGCCGCTGAATCGCGCCAAGGCCTGGGCATAGAGCGGCGGCCCGATGATCTGGGCGATCGAGCCGATCGACTGCGCCGCGCCCTGCAATTCGCCCTGGCTGCGCGCATCGACCGCACGGCTGTTCATGGCCGAGATCGACGGCAGCACGGCACCCTGGAAGGCGCCGACGGCGATCGCGAGATAGACTTCCCACACCTGCTGCGCGAGGCAATAGATCACCGAAGCGGCCGCGAGCGACAGCACGCCCATGATCACGGCGCGCCGCTCCCCCAGGCGTGGCAGCAGATACCGCATGCCCAGGCCCTGGAACAAGGCAGAGGTGAGGCCGACGACCGCCAGCGCGATGCCCACTGCCTTGGTGGAAAAACCATAGGCGGCGATCGCCATGTAGGTCCAGATTGCGGGATAGACCACGTTGGCCAATTGCCACATGCCCAGCGCGCCGACGAGCCACAGCACTTGCGCGCTTTGCCCCTTGAGCGCGCGCAAGCTGGAAAAGGCATTGGCGCGGCGCCAGTCGAACGGGCGCCTGTTTTCAACCGCCAGCGATTCGCGCAGGACGAAAAAGCCGAACACGAAGTTTGCCAGGCTGAGACCGGCCGCCGCCATGAACGGCACACGCGGCCCCAGCGTGCCCAGCAAGCCGCCGAGTGCCGGCCCGGCCACGAAACCGATGCCGAAAGCCATGCCCATCAGGCCAAAGCTGGCCGCGCGCTTTTCCGGCGGGGTGACATCGGCGATATAGGCATAGGCCGCCGAAAAGCTGGCGCCGGTCATGCCGGCAATGATCCGCCCGGCGATCAGCCAGCTCATGTTCGGGGCAAAGGCCTGGAGCAGGTAATCGAGCCCAAGCGCGAAGACCGCCGCCAGCAGCACCGGGCGGCGGCCAAAGCGATCGGACAGGTTGCCGATCACCGGGGCAAACACGAACTGCATCACGGCATAGCCGGCGCCCAGCCAGCCGGCATATTCGGCCGCCTGGGTCACGGGCACTTTGGCCAAGGTCATGATCAGGTTGGGGAAGACCGGGATGACGATGCCGAAGCCGAGCATGTCGATCAGCACGATGGCAAAGACAAAGCCCAGTGATGCCCGATGCGTCATTCCTGCCCTTCCCATCCCGGCACTTTGGCCGTTTTATCGGCGCGAGAGCGCGGCTTCGCTTTCGGCCAGAAGCTGGTCCATGATCGCGGCGACCGGTTCTTCCTTGGTCACCATGCCGACCGACTGGCCGGCCATGACCGAGCCGCGCTCCACATCGCCATCGATCACCGCGCGGCGCAGCGCGCCAGCCCAGAAGTGCTCGATTTCCAGCTGGGCCGCCATCATGTCCAGCTCGCCGGCATCAAGCTTGTGCGCCACTTCGATCTGCTTGGCGGTAAACTCTTCGGTGCCCTTGTTCTTGAGCGCGCGCACGGGAATGACCGGCAAGCGCGGATCGACCTGGACCGACGCGATGGCATCGCGCGCATTGCCACGGAAGAACGCCTGCTTGAACGCAGGATGGGCGATGGATTCGGTGGCGCAGGCAAAGCGGGTGCCAAGTTGGACCCCGGCCGCACCCATTTCCAGATAAGCGGCAATGGTTTCGCCACGGCCGATGCCGCCGGCCACGAACACCAGGTGCTCCTGCGCCAGGGCGGGCAGGAATTCCTGCGCCAGAACCGAGGTGGAAACCGGCCCGATATGGCCGCCCGCCTCGCTGCCCTCGATCACCAGGGCATCGGCGCCGCTGCGGAACAGTTTCTTGGCGAGCGCAATGGTGGGCGCAAACACGATCACCTTGGCGCCGAACGCCTTGATCGCTTCCACGCTGCCCTTGGGCGGAATGCCGCCGGCCAGCACGACATGACCCACGCCATGCTTTTCGCATACCGCGATCAGATCGAACAGCAGCGGGTGCATGGTGATCAGGTTCACGCCAAAAGGCTTGGCCGTCAGTGCCTTGGTCCCGGCGATTTCGGCATCGAGCAGGTCGGGCGTCATCGCGCCGCAGGCGATCACGCCAAAGCCACCGGCATTGCTGATGGCAGCCACCAGGTTCCGCTCCGAAACCCAGCTCATCGCCCCGCACAGGATCGCATATTCGGTGCCCAGGAATGCAGCGCCGCGCGCCATCAGCGCGGAAGTCTTGGGAGTGGCCGTCATGTGTGAAAAATCGCCCCATCTGCGATGAAAGAAGTGCCGGGGCTTTACGGTGCCCCGGCGCGGCGGGCAAGGGCCTTGCATCCCGATAGATCGCTAATGTTACTTACTCTGGCCCATTTAATCCATTTAGGCGATCAACCTTTCCTCGCTATGCCAGCCACAACGCCAGTTTCGAGATGGAGAGCCAAGCGATGTCCGCCCCTTCCCAGTGCCCGTTCCACCAGAGTGCCAGCAAGACCGCCATGGTGCAGAGCCAGACCAACCAGACGTGGTGGCCCAACCGGCTGGACCTGGGCGTGCTGCGCCAGCACTCCACCAAGAGCGACCCGATGCCGCACGGCCATGACTATCGCGCCGCGTTTGCGCGGCTCGACCTCGACGCGGTGAAGGCCGATATCAACGCGCTGATGACGCAATCACAGGATTGGTGGCCGGCCGATTATGGCCATTACGGCCCGCTGTTCATCCGCATGGCCTGGCACTCGGCGGGCACCTATCGCACGTTCGACGGGCGCGGCGGCGCCTCGACCGGCACGCAACGGTTCGCGCCGCTCAATTCCTGGCCGGACAATGTGAACCTGGACAAGGCACGCCTGCTGCTCTGGCCGGTGAAGCAGAAGTATGGCGCCAGCCTGAGCTGGGCCGACCTGATGGTGCTGGCCGGCAATTGCGCGCTGGAATCGATGGGGCTGCCCACGGTGGGCTTTGGCGGCGGCCGCGAAGACGTGTGGGAAAGCGAGGCCGATATTGATTGGGGCCCGGAAAGCGAGTGGCTGGCCGATGCCCGCTATAGCGGCGACCGCGAGTTGGAAGAACCGCTGGCGGCCGTGCAGATGGGCCTGATCTACGTGAACCCGGAAGGGCCCAACGGCACGCCCGATCCGCTCGGCTCTGCGCGCGACATTCGCGAAACCTTTGCCCGCATGGCCATGAACGACGAGGAAACCGTCGCGCTGATCGCCGGGGGCCACACCTTTGGCAAGGCGCATGGCGCAGGCGATGCAGCCCTCGTCGGCGCAGCCCCCGAAGGCGCCGACATCCTGGCCCAGGGGCTGGGCTGGATCAGCACGCACGGCAGCGGCGCGGGCGTGGACGCCATCACCAGCGGGTTGGAAGGCGCATGGACGACCAATCCGATCGCCTGGGACAACGGCTATTTCGATGCGCTGCTGGGCTATGAGTGGGAATTGACGGTGAGCCCGGCCGGCGCCCACCAGTGGAAGCCCAAGGGCGATGCCGGCGCGGGCACCGTGCCCGATGCCCATGATGCCACGCGGCGCCACCAGCCGATGATGTTCACCAGCGACATCGCCTTGATCACCGATCCGGCATACCTGGCGATCAGCCGCGATTTCCATGCCAACCCGGACAAGTTCGCCCGCACTTTTGCCGAAGCGTGGTTCAAGCTGACCCACCGCGACATGGGGCCGCAGGTGCGCTATGTGGGCAAGGACGTGCCGGCGGAGCCGCGCATCTGGATGGACCCGGTGCCCGCCCTCGATCATCCGCTGGTAACGGCGGGCGACGTGGCCACGCTCAAGGCGCATGTACTGGAAAGCGGCCTGTCGATCGCGGACTTGATCAAGACCGCGTGGGCCAGTGCCTCCACCTATCGCCAGTCGGACAAGCGCGGCGGCGCCAATGGTGCGCGCATTGCCCTTGCCCCGCAGAAGGACTGGGCCGTCAACGAGCCCGCCGAACTGGCGCGCGTGCTCGATGTGCTGCGCGGCATCAAGGCGCGGTTCGACGACAGCGCGCCGGGCGGGCGCAAGGTGAGCCTGGCAGACCTGATCGTGCTGGCGGGCAATGCAGGCGTGGAAGCGGCGGCCCGCGCCGCCGGACACGAGGTGACCGTGCCGTTCAACCCTGGCCGCACCGACGCGACCGACGCGCAGACCGATGCTGCAAGCTTTGCCGTGCTGGAGCCCAAGGTGGATGGCTTCCGCAACTTTGCCAGCGGCAAGTCACGACGCAGCCCGGAAGAATTGCTGGTGGACCGCGCGCAGCTGCTGGGCCTCAACGCGCCGGAAATGACCGTGCTGGTGGGCGGCTTGCGCGTGCTGGGCGCCAACCATGGCGGCAGCACGCTGGGGCAGTTCACCGATCGGCCAGGCACCTTGAGCAACGACTTCTTCCGCACCCTGCTGGCCGCTGCCACCGGCATGCGCTGGCAGGAAACCGGGGATGGCGTGTTCACGGCCTTCGACCGCAAGACCGGCGAAGCACGCCTCGGCGCCACGCGCGTGGACCTGATCTTCGGCGCCAACTCCGAATTGCGCGCGCTCGCCGAAGCCTATGCCACCGATGACGCGGAAAAGCCCTTTGTCGACGCGTTCGTGGCGGCCTGGGCCAAAGTGATGGAGGCCGACCGGTTCGACCTGAAAGCCTGACCTCCTGCGCCGCAACGGCACGCGCCCTCCCCTTGGCCCGCGCCTTTGTGGCTTACGGCCCCGCCTTTTTCCGGTATCCCCCTTGCCGGAGGAAGGCGGGGTTTTCCTGTTTTCACCCTTACGCCGGAACGCTTGCGCCTGCCCTGCCGATGCTGAAAGCCACGCTGGAAATCGTGCTGTTCCTGCTCTCGGGAATAGCCATGGCCGCCGCCAAAGTGGCCGCGCTAGCCGCGCTGGGGCTGGCGGTGCCTGTGGCAGGCGTGCTGCTGTGGCGCAGGTTGCGGAAGTAGACTGCTCTGCCAAGTTGCTTTCTTAAGTGTCAATCGCAGTAGCCGTCGCCGGACAGTTTTTTTCAATCAAACGCGTTCAATGATCGATCGGACAAGTGGAGTCGGATCAGCATTGGGATTGCGCCAATCGGCCCTACCGGGATGCGTCACTGTGACGACCGCGATTCCATCGGGCGATACATGGGCATGACTTATCCAGCCACGCGCATTGGTTTCCTGGTAGCGCCCGACAAGAGTTTCCGCGCCAAGCCTGGACCTTGCCCAGGCACCAGCAGTACTGCCCAGACACAACAGCGTGCGGACTTCCAGTTGTTTGATAACGGTTTCGTGAAATGGCCAACATTTGCTCAGAAGGTCACCAGCTTCCAGCTTAAGATCGGCCTCACAGTTCGTCCGCACAAAAACGACGTTACTGGCGGGAATCTGCCGCAAATCAAAACCCAATGCGGAAAACATGTGCCGCATACGCGGTTGCATTCCATGGGTGCCAGGTAGTTGCTGTCGCCAAGATTCGTCAACATAACGTGACCAACTTGCCGGCCGATCATCCCATTCCATCAGATCGCGGCCAATTGTCTCAGCGGCTTGCAATTCGGGTGATCCGCCAGGGTTTAACCCAAGAATGTAAACGGGGCATGGTGAAGAGAACGCAGATTGTCCGGAATAGAATACCGACCCAGATCGATCAACAATATCTTCGCTAGCATGATGGGCTGCTGCGAGAATTGCGTGAAGGCGTGAGTTCATAAGATCGCACTACTACCACAGGCGCTTCACGGCAAACCCATCAAACAACTCTTCGTTAGACACCAATACCATATCCTCAGCCTGCGCCTGAGCAATCAGCAAGCGGTCGAACGGATCCTTGTGAGCAATATTCATGTCCCCGGCCAACTTCGCGTGACGAACGCTGATCGGCAGTTCGAAAAAGCCTTGGTCGGCGATAATCGTTTCAAAATTTTGCGCCAGCAGCGCGGCTTGGGGCAGTTTGCCGATACGGAACTTCGTGGATATCTCCATGGCCGAAGCCGCGCTGACCGCAACTGCGTTGGCATCGTCGGCAATGGCCGCCTGCGCGCGGCTGCTCAGAGCATTGTCGCCAGCCAGCCACCAGATGAGCGCGTGGGTATCGAGCAGCAGTTTCACGCCAAGTCCCAGCCATCCAATTCTTCGGCGGGCAGCGGTTCATCGAAGCGGGCATCCATGGCGATCTTGCCCTTGAGCGCGCCAAAGACACGGCGTCCACGCGGTTCGACCGGCACCAAGCGCACGGCGGGCACGTTGCCGCGCGCGATGACCACATCGCCGCCCGCGAGCGCATCAGCGATCAAGCGCGACAAGTTAGTCTTGGCATCGTGTACCGAAAACTGGGCCATGAGAGTCTCCTTAGCTAATAACATAGCTAAGGAGACTCTCCAAAGCAAGAACAGCTGTGGGTTCCCCGCCTCACCCCGCCAGCAAATCCGCAATCCGCGCCGCCGAATGCCCATCGCCAAACGGATTGTGCGCCCGCGCCATCGCGGCGTAGGCCGACGCGTCATCCAGCAGCACGGTCGCCTCTGCCACGATGCGCGCGGCGTCGGTGCCGACCAGCTTGGCCGTGCCGGCT
>Ga0207713_1002191_pt1 | contig 14488 bp, 14 predicted proteins | sample KBSS64metaG_FD_184404 | JGI IMG/M metagenome (GOLD analysis project Ga0207713, IMG submission 184404) | Switchgrass rhizosphere microbial communities from Kellogg Biological Station, Michigan, USA - KBS S6-4 metaG (SPAdes) (version 2) | ecosystem: Host-associated > Plants > Roots > Rhizosphere >...
CGCCCCGCCCCTAGGTGAGCGCACCAACCAAGCGCGCCGGCCGCGCCACGGGGGCCCTTAGCTCAGTCGGTAGAGCAACTGACTTTTAATCAGTAGGTCGCTGGTTCGAATCCAGCAGGGCTCACCAAAAAAATACTTTGTTTTCATAGGTATATGTGGCTGACTCGCGACCGGCGGCGATGATCGTCGCGCACAAGTACTGAATAGGCACCGAGAACCCTACTCCAAGAGTAAGTGGCACGGCCTCCTGCAACGGTCGATGTTATGTGATCTGATGTTACGTAGAGCCGCATTCAGCCATGCCAGGCCACCAAGCACCTTCACCACACCTGCAAAAAATGCTGTGAATGACTCGCCTCGCCCACGCGAAGGGGCTGCCAATCCGATGGCAAATCGATATAGCGAACGGAACAGGTACGAAACGACCTCAGAACTTGTGGGTCAGGCGAAGGGGAAACGAATGTTTCGGGTGGACGATTCTAGCGGAGCCGAGCCCTCACGCTGTAACGGGCCCACGGCGTCGGGTAGGAAGAAGGGGGTCACGCTAGCGTCGTTTTTTGCCGGAATCGGTGGGTTTGACAGGGCGTTTGAACTAGAAAATGCTTCGGTCGTCTTCCAGTGCGAGAAGGACAAGTTCTGTCGAGCCGTTCTTGCGCGCCATTGGCCCAACGCCACGATTAGCGACGACATCCGCGACCTCCAGCCAACTAACATCCCCCCTGCGGACGTTTGGACGGCGGGTTTCCCATGTCAGGACGTGTCCCTTGCCCGCGGCAACCACGGGCGAACCGGCCTACGAGGCAACCACACAAGTCTATTCTTTGCCTTGGCGGATTTGCTGAAAGAGAAAAACCCGGAGGTCGTGCTGCTTGAGAATGTCGCGGGGCTCCTGAACTCCCACAAAGGGCACGACTTCGCCCTAATCCTTCGTGAGCTTACTTCCCAAGGGTACGCTGTGAGTTGGCGCGTCATGAATGCACGATACTTCGGCGCGCCGCAGTCTCGTGCGAGAGTGTTCCTCTGCGCTTGGAAGGGCGATTTTCGGCGCGCGATGCGGACGCTGTTTGAGGACGAGCCCGGCGCCAAGCCTGGGCCAGAACGAGCGGCGTTCCTCACCGAGCAGAAGCACAAGCTCACAGGGGCCACGGTTGCCAAGATCGCGTACTGTGTCTCCGCGACCTCAGGTCGTCACACGGGACTTGATTGGGCCCGTTCGTACGTTTCTTATGCGAATGCCGTACGACGCCCAACCCCGACAGAAAGCGAGCGGCTCCAAGGCTTTCCGGCTGACTGGACGCTTCCGGGGCCAAACTACGGGCCGCCAGCGCGAGGGTTGGACTCAGAGCGGTATAAGGCTGCTGGTAATGCTGTGGCTGTGCCGGTCGTACAGTGGATTGCGAAGCGCCTGACTGCCCGGTTCAACGAGCGACCTTTTCCGAAGGAGAGTGATTTTTTAAAGGATGCGCTCAATCACGCGCCCGACTTGAGATGCGACACCAATTGGTTAGACTTCTTGCACATTGAAGAAGACCTCATTGCAGGGCAGTTCGTTCATCGCTGGAAGTCCGGGGGCTGCGCGTTCGGTAACCAGATCGTGGAGGGCAAAGCATCGCCTGCGCCCGCTGTCATCCTAGAGTCATCCTTCGTAGAGGCGCTCGATCCCGTGGTACCGGACGACCGATACTTTCTAACGGCGAATGCGGCTATTGGTATCCTGCGCCGCGCAGATGCGGAGGGACGGAATCTCTTCCCACCTATGCGCCGTGCTCTGGAGATTCTCGCGAAAGAGGCTAAGCTCGCATCTTCTGGGTCCATGAAGATGGGAGGAACCGTTGGGCAAGCCCGCATTTGTCAGGCTAGGGCCGAGTAGCGCCAAACTTTCGAAGCTGCTTTCGAAGGCCCCCGCTGGCGACTATCCGTACCCAATCACTCTTGAGTGCGCCCAGGTTCCGCAAGACTTTGGTCCGGATTCGCTCGTATGGCTATGGCTTGGCTCCGACAACAACAAGGGGCAAGCAACGTCATGGACTCAGGGAATTCGAGCACTTGCCGTCTGTAAGAAGAAGTCTGGGCCTGTCTCCGGTCAATACGAGATCACCCTCAACGACGTCTTCATGCTTCCACGGTCAGTCGAAAAGCTTGAGCTGCTCCAAGCGTCCCCTGAAACCTACGCGCGCTCATTGTCAGGTGCGGCGATCATTGGCCTGAACAACTATTCCTCCCAAGTTGTGCAGATTCTCTCCAGCGATGAGTTCGCCACGATTGGAGCGGTCATCGCGCGACTGCTTCCGGATGTGAGGGATTCGCTTTTTGACAAGGTGTCCGGCGCCGCAGACGTCGAGTTGATTGCGCGGGTCAAGCCCGGGCCAGAGGGGAAAGGTGGCTCGCCGGTTGTGAATGAACCTGAGCTTCCGGATGACGATGAGATCTACCAGGATGTCCTGAAGCTTACCTCCGATGATATGGCCGGTGGCGTGCTGCTAGTGGGAGTGCCCGGCACTGGGAAGTCTTGGTATGCGCGCAAGATCGCCAGAAAGCTCACCGGCGGGGACGCTCACCGGATTCGCGAAGTGCAGTTCCACCCCTCTTATCAGTACGAAGATTTCGTTGAGGGCTACGTCCCCGACCAAGCTATGGGATTTCGGCTAGCGGATAAGCATCTTCTTCAGATGATCGAGATCGCTCAGCAGACGGAAGCGCCCGTGGTCATCATCATGGACGAGTTCAGCCGCACGGACCCCTCGCGAGTGCTCGGCGAGACCATGACCTACATGGAAGGGACAATGCGGGGCGTCCAGTTCTACCTGCCATCCGGGCGAAAAGTCACGATCCCTAAGAATCTCATATTCCTGGCAACGATGAATCCCGATGATCGCTCAGTCGATGAGATTGACGACGCGATGGATCGTCGGTGGGGGAAGATCACTCTGGAGCCGAAGGTCAACAAGGTTCGTGATTTTCTGACAGAGAATGGCATGGAGCCAGCGTTGATCGGTCCCATCATTGAGTTTTTCATTGAACTGCAAAGAAGGGTACCGCTGGGTCACGCATTCTTTCGGGCCGTGAGGGATCGCGATTCGCTGAACAGGCTTTGGGACATGCAACTCAGGCACTTCCTACGAAAGCGGTTCCGGTTCGATCCAGCCACTCTCACAGAGGTTGAGGGTCTGTGGACGGAGTGCAGCACCGCTCTTGATGGTGCGGCGACCCCGTTGACGGGTGAAGAAGCGGGCTTGGCTGCTGCTTAGTGGCTTGCGACAATCATGACTGGCCCCAACAACAACCCACCCCGAATTTTGACGGTACTCTCACGTAAATCCGTGGAGCTTCCGCTGTCTGAAGTTATGCGGGCGGGCCATATCGAGATATTTCCGCAGGTGGAACTGGAGGGTCTTCTCTTCCTCCAGTTCCGGCGCGGTCGGCTGATCGTCACGGCAGGGAAGTTTATCGGCCTCATTCCACTGACCCCAGACATCTCGATAGACGTCAAGCCAAAGCTGCCCGTCAGCAACCTTGCCCACGTGCTTGAAGTCTCAAGGGTGTCGTTGAAGACATTGCCGCAAGCACAGCGGCTGTACGACACTGCGGCAGCTTCGGGCACTACAGTGCTCGGGTTTCTACTTGGCAACCTCGTCGATGCGCTAACGCCCATCAGGTCGCAAGGCTTGCTAAAGGACTACGTCCGGCAGTCAGATGGCTCCGGCGCCCCTCGCGGCCACATCAACATGGTGGCGAGTCTCCAGACCTATTGGAGCAAAGGGCAAAGGCACCGCGTCAGCGCCGACAGGTTTGAGCAGACGGCGAACATCCCGCCGAACCGGCTGATAAAGCACGCACTGGAGTACGCCCTTACGGTATTAGTCCGAAATGGCGGCGAGGGCGAGCTGTTGAAGGTGGCGAACGAGGCCCACGGGGAACTCCCTGAGCAGATTGGGCGCTACCGGGCGGCCGACTACCGGATTTGCGCTTCGCTCGTGCAAGGGCAACGCCTGCCCATCTCGCGAGCCTACTACTACCGAGCGTTGGAGATCGCCCTCCTTATACTTTCAAGGCGGGCGGTCTCTTTGGATAAGCAGGGTACCGAAGTCGAGCTTCAGTCATTCATCTTAGACTTTGAGGCGGTCTTTGAGAGGTATTTGCGCCGGGTCCTTGAACTGAGGGCGCCTAGTCATCTTGACGTTCGGGACGGAAATCAGGATGGTAAGCGACCTCTTTATGATAATCGCCCCCAGCCCACTGCCGAACCGGACATCGTCCTTCAAAGCGAAGGAGGCGCACCACTGATCGCGGAAGTCAAATATAAGGACAAGGCCGAGAGGAACGATATCAATCAAGCGGTTACTTACGCAGTTTGCTACCGCACAAAAACGGTCTTGGTGCTGCACCAGATGCGCGCGAACGGGCACCACGGTCGTTACGACATAGGCGTTATCAACGGCATACGTGTAGACGGGTATGCCTTTGACCTTGGCGCTGCTGATCTGGATGCCGAGGAAGCCATTTTTGCTAAAAGCCTGTTCACCATGACCGCAAACAGGTCGGGTATAACCCTCGTGGCTTAATGCTTCATCTCACTGAACAAAGCGCTCGGATGCACATTGAGCGCAGCAGCTAATCGACCAACTACCGCAACTGACGGATTGCGCCGCCAAGCCTCAATGCCGCGCAGGTATGTCACATCGATCTCGGCATCATGGGCGAGCTGCTCCTGCGTGAGATCGCGCTCCGCCCGCAGCCTCCTCACGTTTGCGCCGACGATCCTGTTCCAGTCCATCGAACAGGATGAAGCCCGGCGGGACTATAATCTCTAGGGACTATAGTCTTTATTTTGATTGATGTCGGGGATCTGCTGCGCAGTGTTGCCGCATGCTTGACCTGTGGGACCCCTGAGCACTCGGTGCTGCGTGAGAAGAAGCATAATGGCAAGCTGCTCCTGCGTCAGCCCGCAGCCAACGCGCAGCCGTCTCACATTCGTTCCAACGATCCCGTTCCAGTCCATCTGACAGATGGGAGCCGTGCAGACGGAAAACCTGTAGAGATTATAGTCTCTGCCGCAGTGTTTCAGCGCAAGGCGAATTGGTGCGCTTTCTGGTTCGCGCTGAGCCATTTCCAGTCTATGAATAGAGACTATAGTCTCTATGGTGAGGGTGGAATGCTTGCGCTTCAGGTTATCGAAGGCCACAATAGGGTTCGCATCGCGACGGTCCAAAAGGCGGGCATTCGGTGTCGCGGTAGATTCTATCTGCCGGTATCGATGGAACGGCTTGATCAAGGTGCGATCCATCCGGGCGGTTCGCTTGGAGGCGCCGCGCTTGGGGCTATGACATTCGGTGCGGTTGGGGCAATCGTCGGTTCTGTTGCTGGGCGCCGGGGCCGCACGGCGGTAATCATTAGGACGACCGATGGAGCAGAAATGGTCTGCACCGTCGCGAGCGATGAATTCCCAGCGCTGTACGTCGAAATCCAGCGACTGATTGCCCTCGCCGCAACAGGCCATGTTCCGCCTGAACCCGCAAGGGTCAAACCCGAACATGTTCTGCTCGGGCCGTTCTATTTTCTACGGTTCGGCTGTGGCTGGTTTATGGCCGCGATCAGCGTGACCATTTTGACGGCCGGATTTGGATGGCTTCTGGCGCCTGCCGTAGCGCCCTATTTGGACCGTCGGCGAAAGCGGACTTTATCCGCGCCTATCCCCATCGAAAAAGCCTTCGCCCCATCTGGCAATCAGCTCAGTGGGGCTGAAGGCGACCTTCTCCCAACGCCAGAAGGCCGAACGACGGCCCCATAGGCTGACTGCGCGCTCTTGGTAACCCATGGCGCGCAGATCAGCTCTAGCGAGTTCGAAATCACGCTCCCCGCACAGATTTACGTCGCATCCCATCAGCGTCACCAAGTCGCGTTCAGTCAGAAAGCCGACGCCGTCTAAGGCGTCCCGTAACCGTTTATCGTGGGCGAAGCGGCAAGTTCCGTTGGGCATGTAGACAGACATGGGTATCTCCGTCATTCTTCGGAAGCAGGTTCCACTTTGAGCGCCGCTGCGCGTGCCATTGCAGCACTCATCCGTGCGGCGGGATTAGACCGGCGGGTCAGGAACACCCGGTCGGAGTCGATTATCTCTCGGCCTATGGTTTCGATTTCGGTGATCGCGTAGGTTGCTTGCGCAAATTCGGAACCGACCAAGCCTTCGGCCAGATCGGAAGAACTGAACGACCGCTGCGCCACCTTGATACCGGAGTTGCGGGCGCACAGGGCCGCGCCTAACTCCATGTCGTGGGTAGCGAGGGCGAACGACGCGAGCGAAGCCAGTTCCACTGGGCCGGAGTTTTCGATTTGGATGGCGATGTTACCCCGGCGCTGCGAACCAAGGCTCTCGCGCATCAGCATTTGCATGGGCGATTGATAATGGACGGAGATTGCGTTGATCTCGTCGAGTTGGCGCACCGCGGTGCGCAGGATTTCGGTGCGCGTCTTGTCGCTGCCGTCGATTAGGTCGCGCCGGAATGACCCGATGACGCGGTTGGCGACGGAGAGACGCTCGGCGTTGGTAAGATCGCCGAGCGAGTTTTCCAGTTCTGCCCGCTTGGCCTGCACGCGCCCGTCAATTGAGCCGAGCAGCGCCTGCTGGCGTTCCTGGAGTTGCTTGATCTGTTGGTGGCGTTCGAGGATTTCCGTCACGGAAGCCCAAATAGCCGACAGCTTCTCTTTTTGAATCATGGTCACCTCGTCCAGCAATGCATCACGCGCTGCGGAGACGATGCGAACATGGGCGGGACACCGCGGTTCGCCGCCAACGCGGCACCGACACCCGCAAACCGGGCGTCGATGCGGTAATGCGATGCTCGCTCGGTTTCGCTAACCGGTGTTTCTCTGTCAGGCTTCGTTGCTACGCGTTCGCCGCCAGTTGCTTACATATTGTGGGGGCAGTGCCGCCATGAATGCGTCAAGGGGAGCATGGCCAGGGCCAATCAGAACCTGCGCCTTCCGCGTTGCTGCGAACACCAGTGCAAGTGCGGCAACAGCTTCGTGGGGAATTTCGCCCCGCGCGGCTTTCTGAGAAAACCGGGCGATATCGCACTTACGGGCGGAAACTGTAAGTTTGCTCATATCTGCCTCCTTTGATGGAGGACCCCGCTTCGCGGTATACAAGCGGAAATCATACCAACACTTCGTACTCAACTCACCAATGTCCATGCGCTATCGTCGGCCTTTGCCAGATGACGCCGTAGCGCAGGGCGTCTGCAGCGTGATCGGCAGCACTACTGTCCACATCCTCGATGTCGCGGGGGTCGCGCGGGAGGACCGGTAATGTTTCCCAGGCGTAAGTACAGGTCCGATTGATATACAGGCCGGGCTTGTCGGGGCTACCTGCTTGAGAAAGCAACGTTCGCATGCGTTCCCAACCGGCCTTGCGCGAACCTTTTCCCGCTGGGTAGAACATGACGCCCGAGCGGCTGAACTCGTCCGCGATCGTCGCCGCGTTGTAGCCGCGGGCCCGCGCAAAGATCGCATCGTCGGCAACTCCGGTCGGTCGGACCCTCCACCGTGCGGCCATTTCACGGATTGCTTCGGCGAGGCGCGGAACCGTCCAGCCAAGCCCCTCCGTGGGTCGATGTGGTCTGGCTGTGGCGAGCTCATCCAGCGCAAGCAGGCTACCACGCGGGTAAAAATGGCCATCTGGACCCCTGGCGCCGGGCGATTTGGCAAGCAGGTACGTTGCTGAAGGTGCCGAGGAACCAAAGTCGTGTGCAAGGAAAGTTGCCCAGCCGAAGGGTGTGGTGTGCCACCGATCAACCGCACATCGTTCGGGCGAGAGGCATCCCGCGAAGAATGCGCCACGCGCCACTGCCCAATCCCCTTCGGTCCAAGCACGGAACAATTCCTCGTCACCGGCGCAGGCAGCGAGAAGCTGCTGCCGATAGTCCGCGCCGTCAAGATGAGGATTGTCAAGAAAGGTGCTCGGTGCGTGAACGCAAGGCCGACCGGCTTTGGTCTGGAACGGCACCCACGGCCGCGCCCCTAGGACATAGCGGGATGCGACCCACTGGTGGCCCACGCCACCAGGGTTGCCCGCAAACACCGTGCGCAAGGGAATGTCCTTCGGCCCGCGAAGGTTGGAGCGCAGCAGGTCCACCACCTGCGGGGTTGCCCATTGGGTGATTTCATCGACCAGGATCAGCGTGAAACTTCGGCCCTGCACCTTGTCGTAGGCGGCAAAGGAATCGACTTGGGCAAGCTCGACGTAGCCATAGGGCAACCGAAAAACGTGCTCGGATGCGTTATAGGACGCCGCCGAGCCGTAGGCCGCTGAGAACAGCTGCCGCAGCACCAGCTCGAAGTCGGACAGGCCCTTGTAAGTCTTGCGAACGTAGAGGACGCGCGCCCGTTCTCGGTATTGCTCGACATGGCGCAGGATCAGCAGCGCCTTGCAATGGCTCTTGCCACCACCGCGCCCGCCGCCGAGAAACAGGTCCATGTTCTCGGGCACGCTGAGAACGCGCGCCTGATAGGGCGTCGGCTCGATGATCTCGCCCGTCATGGCGCCACGCTCCCTTCGATGGTGCGGGCGTATTCCTCGGCGGATGCCGATGCCGCAGGCAGGTTGATGACTACATTCACGCGGGCATCGGCGGCCGCTTGGGGAGCGCCTTGGTCGCGATAGCCGTGGCGAGACTTCAGCGCGAATATCAGCGAGGTCGTTTCACCGTCTCGGGCCTTGTCGAGCAGGACGGCGACAAGCTCTTCCTCCTCGATCTTGCGGCTTTCGGCGAGCGCCCCGGCGATCCGGTCGTCCTCGTCGCGTAGCCGCATCCAAGTGCGGTAGTTGATGCCCAATGAGCGCGCGATGCGGACCTCGGAGACGCCGCGGCGGCAGGCATCGACGATCTTGCCGATGTGCTGGTCCGGTACCAGGTACTTTCTGCGATCCGAACGCGGGTCGGGGGCCGAACCGGAACAGGCCCCGGCGGGGAGAAGCACCCCCTCACGGGCATCGGCAGCATCATCCAAGCCATCGGTTCGGTGCCTGGCACTGTGCTTTCCAGGATCATTGCCGCTCAAAGGCATGATCTTCTTATCCTTTTCTGCGCCGATGACGTGATATTCAATCAGTGGGTCTGGCGGATGGGCGGTGTGTCGCGCGGTGAACCGGGGGCGGACACCACCGGCAGCGGGTTCCTTTTTATTGTCGCGGCTTCTGCGCCTCGGGACGCCATCACTGGCCGCGCTATCGCCGCGGTTCGTGGGTATGAAAGACAAGAGGCCGATGGCTTTCCGCCCGCATCGCTGCGTGGAGGTCTTTCTCATCGTGAATCTATTGCGGCGCCGGGTGACCGGTAGACAGGCGGCTTCGTTGTTTCCACGTTCCGACTACATCCCCCGAGCCCTGTGGTTGGCGGATGCAGTTCTGTTGGATTCGTAACAATGAAGTGCTTGTCTACCGGTCTACTGTCTACGATTGGATGTGTTTCAGGTATGCGTCGATGCGCGCTGCCGCACCTGCCCCATCCCAGTGGGAATGATTTCGGATCGACCACAGCGACCATGGCTGGCGGCCATCGTTGCCCTGCTTGGTGTAACGGGCATGTTTGACCGCCTTGACCTCATCCTTGAGCCATTTGATGACGCGGCTGCGAAGCCCCTTCGACCCTCGCGCAATCCGATCCGGCACGGATGCCACGACATCCTCCAGCCGCACCAGTTCGAAATCGAAGGGATACGACCCTTCAGCCATCAGCTCTGCCAGAACCTGCTCGGCCTCACCCAGGGTGAAGCCGCGCATTTCCTCCTTTCCGCTGGTCCACGGCGCGCGGCCCTTCGGATTGAGTTCGATTTGCCTGGCCAACAGCCAATGCGCCACTGCAGCCGCGCCACCCGCATCTAGGAAGCCGAAAAGCCTGTCATAATATACCTCGGTCGCCGGCTCGGCAGGTGAGAACACGGCCAGCCACCGCCTATCGTCCGCTTCGATCGGCAGGGCATCGGCATGGTTCGTGAAGCAGATCAGATTGAGATGGTTCGGCAAGTTGTAAGCTCGCCCATATATCGGTCTGATGCAGAGCTGGCTGTCCGTGATGACCGGCTTGAGTCTGTTGGCGACCTCCTGTCGCCCGAGGGCCATCAGTTCCTCGATGATGACGAGCTGACGACCTTCCTGCCAATCCGTGTACTTGTCCACGACGACGCTGTTCATCGGGCGACCGACATTGTCCTCCCCGATCATCCGCGCTGCGAGCAGCCCGATCCAGCTCTTACCGGTTCCCTGCCGACCTCGAACCAGAAGCGCGAAATTGATCTTTGTTTCCGGTCGCTGCACGAGCAACGCCAGGTAATCGATCACGAACGACCGTTCTGCCTCGTCGGGAAACAGATAGGCCATATGGTCAAGGAACACCGCGACATCGCCCTTGACCGGGTTGATACGGCTATCGCGCCAAGTGTTGTAGATTGGGACCCCGCCTGGTGAGCGGGTAAACTCGTCGGCCAGGGGCACATAGGCCATGGACTCTAGGCGCCGGATTGGCAGCTTCCCCTTCCAAACGGCCGTTAGGATGTCACCTTCGGGCCACTTGTCCGCATACAGCGACTTGAACTGCTTTTCCGAGAGGGCTTTGCCATCCTTGCGGCGAATGAACCGCTCGGCATCGGCAATCCAAACGTACTGCTCTGCAAATCCCGCTTGGGAGCTCGTTTCTTCTATTGCGCCTTGGCCCCGCTTATCTTCCACAATGCCCGCAAAGTCATTGGACGCCGTAATGGTTTTCACGAGTTCCGGGTGGCCCGCATCGACCACTGCCTTGAACAACGTCCCAGCCTTGATGCCATCAGGCTTGGCGGCGAGACTGTTCCAACGCGTCCGAATGTCATCGGCTGCATGGACATATTTCAGATCGCCCAGTGACCACTCAACGAAAACGTCGATGCCTGCGCCATTCGTCGCATGGTGGCTGGCCATCATGATTTCGCGCCACGCAAGCTCATCGCCGAATGCGCATACGTCCAGACATCCCAGCAGCTTTGCCAAGTCATCGGCATCAATCTCGCCGGGCGCATCGCTGACGGGGCATTCCGGCCGCCTGAGCAGTTCGATGAGCGAATTTGGTGCATCGCTGACTTGGGAAAGCGGAACGCTGAGCGGATCGTCATCCCACCGATAGGCAGCACCATTGGCATGGACCGACCCTGACGATACGACAAAACCGCCAACCGTCTTTACGTCAATACCGTTATGCCCTGGCACTTTGCCAGCGACCCTCACGTCATCGGGCTTCTTCATGTAGATGTGCCGACCGCCAGAGCCAGTCCAGACAATTGGCCAATCAGCGAAATCGATGCCAAGCTCGGCGGCCAGTCGCTCAAGAGATTCATTGCCGCCGTGGCGCGGATCAACGTCGAGCACGAGATCGACATTTCGCAGTCGAACTCCGATGTTCTTGCGTGTCGCAAAGTGGGCCCTGGCTTCATTGAAAGAGAGTGGCTGCAACAAGCGCCAGTTCGAAGCCGATGGTTGCTTACCGCCCGGCTTGCCTTTGCACAGTTCATTCGGGCCGGTCAGACGGATTAGATCATAGCGACCTGCGTAGGGTGCAAGGGCATCAGCATCATGATTTTCCATCATCGCGCCACCTTCCCGCGCACGAAGGCGTCAAGATCGTTGACGTGATACCGGATAAGCTTGTCCTGGATCACGTGATAGGCTGGGCCTTCACCGCGCGCGCGCCAAGTCTTGAGCGTTCCGGCCGAGCATGACAGGTATTCCGCCGCCTGCTCGCTGTCCTTCCAAGGGGATGGTATTGAAGTGTCGAGGGCGCGCCGAACAGCACGCTCGATGACCTGTTCAAGGTCATGATGCATAAGATTCAGTCCTTCGCAGCCGCCTGAAGGCGGCGAATTTTGGGAAAGACCGATCTTCAAATAATCATCAGTACATCAGCTAGGCTTAGGGAGCGTATCGGTCAGAACCGCCCGCGCGACCCCTTCACAAGGGGTGTCCCGAATCGCGCGGCTGGGGGCTTCCTAACCCCGGCATGATTAATTAACCATCAACAAAACTGGGCATTGGTTCGTGCCATCAGGATTTCGGACCACCAAGCTCGGCCTGTGCTAGGCGGCGTGGACAAATTCCACAACGCCACGGTTGCCCTGCAAGAGGCCCTGGCGAGGCGCGAGGCCGCAGGAAGAGTGGGCCTCTTGCAGGGCAACCCCTTCGGGGCTGGACCAAAAACCGCCATTGCAGCGTCGGCTCGTCGCGCAATATTCCCGATATTACGCTTCCTCGCCTCCTCGAACTGGCGGTTTTTGCCTCCAGCCGTGGCGCTGTGGAATTTGTCCACGCCGCCTAGCCTTGAGATGTCCTCGACGGCTTTGCGGACCTCAAAAGCGCCATTGTCCAAATGCTCGAACCATGAATCCTGACGCTTCGACATCTCCGTATTCATGGCCGCAATCCGTTGCTGGGTTTCATTTGGCAGCAGCCAAACCTCACGGGCAATGCGTCGCCGCAGTCGTTTCCGTGTATCTTGATACTCGGCATTTCGGGATGCCTGTTCATCTTCCGAGACGTCCCGCCTTGAATATTCGTCATCCATTTCGGCCCGAAACCACTGCTCGATTTCGTGCAGGGCTTCCAATATCTCGCTGTAGGCCTCGGCCTTTCGTTCCCAGACTCGGCCGATATGCGCTTGGCGATATGCGAACCGTGCAGCTAACCAAACGGCAGCAATTGCGACGCCGCTCGATGTCGCAATGCTGCTAATAGAAATCCACGTCGCGCCGTCCATTTCCTTCCTCCGGGCGAACACTCTAGACGTCTATTGTGGCGCGGGGAGTACCATATTTTCGAGGGCCTGCGAAAACTGGCGCAGGTGTTCAACCAGGTGCTCCGCGTGGACATAACCACCCGATGCGCCCGGCAGCTTCTGCCCCAGCAGCAGCGCGCTTTCGGCGTAGGGAACGCCGCTGGCAATGAACAGCGTGCGGGCGTGATGGCGATACTCGTGTGGGCTGGGAAGCCCAGCTTCCTTGGGTTCCTCTATGTGCCCGGATGCACTGGTAGCCGACGGCCATAGCCATTCGCTGTTAAGCGGCACGTCTGCGGCGAGCCGACCCTTGAGCCGGGCGGTTAGCGCCTTGCCCATCGGGAACATCATCTGCCCGCCCACCTTCATATGGCGGAACGTCAGGATGCCCCGTTCAATATCCACGTCATCCCGCCGCACCTGGAGCAACGACGAACGACGCGCACCGGTCAGCATCATGGCGATGTGCAGATCGCAGCGGATGGGCGACAGTTGCTCGACATCCACCCACCAGGCCTTCAGGTCGAGCACATCGACCTCACGGCGCTTCGGTACTGGAACGCGCAGGGCAGCGACCGGATTGCCTTTGATCGTCTCGTCGAGCCTCATGGCCGTGTTTATCGCCGCCCGTAGGGTGCGCATCACGCTGCCGGCGGTCGTCTCGCCACTCTTACGCTTGAGCGTGTCGAACAGCTCGCGCACCTCCTGCCGGGTGATGTCGGACACCGCCCGCTTGCGGAATTTCGTGAGGTAGTTGTCCAGATGGTATCTGTAGCCATCCACGGTGCGCGGGCTGTAGGTCCGTTCCGACAGATGGGCTTCGAGCGCCTGCTGAAGAGTGATGCCGCTTTCGGCGGGGCCGGCCGTTGGATCGATCCCCGACTGTATCTGGCTCATCAGGGCCTTGGCCCGGTTCCTTGCTTCGCGCAGCCCTATGCGGTCGCAGCGATCTATCTTGACCCGCACCGTGCGGATGTGGCGTCCATTGCGGCGAACGTCGCCCTGCACGGCAAAGGTCCGGGTGGACTGATGGCAGACCACCATCAAGCCTTTCACCTGTTCGTCGCGGTGAATACCTGATCCAAGGGGAAGCTCGCGAATGCGGGCTTCAGTCAGATTGATGACAGCCATTTAGGTCTCCGAAAAGTACCGGCCTGAGCACCGGATAGGCGCTCTCTCTGAGCGGCTCAGGTTGACCTAAATGTCGTGATTTCGGGCCTCCGCGAACCAATATTGACCCTGATTTCCTTTGATTTACCCCCGATTCTCGATCTTTTAATCAGTAGGTCGCTGGTTCGAATCCAGCAGGGCTCACCAAACTTTACAATGGCTTATGCAATATTTCGATTGCGCGCATATTCGGCATAGCAACCGCATCATGACCAGTAGCAAGGCAAACGGAATACTCAAGCCATGGCGTTCGGCTCGTGAAGTTGTGAAAGCCGGGCTCGCAATGCTCAACCTTCAGCGCGCGTGCGATTCGCTTTATTTCTGTGTGCTTTACGAACCCACATAAGTACTTCGATGGCATTCTGTGTCGTCTGGCATACTTCATCGCGTCCCCGAACCGCGCCGCCTAGCCAGTGCGTTCGGGTAAGCCAACCTGTTTGCGCGATTTGAGCGTCAGGATGGGGCCTGTGAATTCTGCGGGTCGTTCGAGAATGGCAAGAACGTGTGTGCCGACTTCGTCGGCG
>Ga0207713_1002192_pt1 | contig 14482 bp, 10 predicted proteins | sample KBSS64metaG_FD_184404 | JGI IMG/M metagenome (GOLD analysis project Ga0207713, IMG submission 184404) | Switchgrass rhizosphere microbial communities from Kellogg Biological Station, Michigan, USA - KBS S6-4 metaG (SPAdes) (version 2) | ecosystem: Host-associated > Plants > Roots > Rhizosphere >...
GAACGCAGCAGATCCAGATCGAGTTTAAAGCCTCGGCGAGCCAGTTTGACGGCGACTGCGTCTAGCTCATTACGCAGCAGATTGGGATCGAGCATGCTAATCCTGTGCTTATTGTTATTGAAAGAAAATTTGTTGTCTTATACGGCTGATTTATAGCCGTATAAAGGAAGAGTGATACCCGTTAACCTTACCGCAACGGCAACGCTAGCGGTAGCGTTTTGTCGGGCTATTTTGATCCTGCTCAGCCAGCCATGCCAACTTTTCGCCGATTTTACCCTCCAGCCCGCGAGAGGTCGGTTGGTAATAACGCGTATTGGCCATTTCAGGCGGGAAATAATTCTCGCCGGCGGCGTAGGCGTTGGCTTCGTCGTGGGCATAGCGGTACTCTGCGCCCAACCCCATCTCTTTCATCAGCTTGGTCGGCGCGTTGCGCAGGTGCTCCGGCACGTCGTAATCGGCCATCTCCCTGGCGTCGCGCATCGCCGCCTTGAAAGCGGTATAAACGGCGTTGCTTTTCGGCGCGCAGGCCAGGTAAACGATCGCCTGCGCGATGGCGCGCTCGCCCTCCGCCGGCCCCACGCGGGTAAAACAGTCCCAGGCGGCAATCGCCACCTGCATGCCGCGCGGATCGGCGTTGCCGACGTCTTCAGACGCGATCGCCAACAGGCGGCGCGCCACGTACAGCGGATCGCCGCCGGCGGTAATAATGCGCGCATACCAGTACAGCGCGGCATCCGGGGCAGAACCGCGCACCGATTTATGCAGTGCGGAAATCAGGTCGTAGTAACGATCGCCCTTGTTGTCGAAGCGCGCGCTGCGCTCGCCCGAGACTTCTTTCAACAGTTCCGGCGTCAGCACCCGCTCGCCTTTGGCGTTGACTTCCGCCATGTCCGCCATCATTTCCAGGCTGTTCAGCGCCCGGCGCGCGTCGCCGCCCACCAGCTCCGACAGCATGCGACGCGTCTCTTCCGGCAGCTCGATATTCTGGCCGCCGAAGCCGCGTCCGCTGTCGTTCATCGCCTGATCCAGCACCTGGCTGATATCTTCCGCGGTCAACGCCTTCAGCAAATAAACGCGCGCACGGGACAGCAAGGCCGAATTGAGTTCGAACGAGGGGTTTTCGGTAGTGGCGCCGATAAAGGTGATGGTGCCGTCTTCAATGTGCGGCAGGAAAGCATCCTGCTGGCTTTTATTGAAGCGGTGCACCTCGTCGACGAACAGAATGGTGCGGCGGCCGGCGTCGCGGTTTTGCCGCGCCCGCTCGATCGCTTCGCGGATCTCTTTAATGCCGGAGGTCACGGCGGAAATGCGTTCGACATCCGCCTGACCGTAGCGGCCGATCAACTCTGCCAGCGTCGTTTTCCCGGTGCCCGGCGGCCCCCACAAAATCATCGAGTGCAACTGCCCGGCCTCGATGGCGCGCGGCAGCGGCTTGCCGGCGGCCAGCAGATGCCGCTGGCCGATATATTCCGCCAGCGTGGTTGGCCGCATACGCGCGGCCAACGGCTGGAACTCATTTTGGGAAAAATCGAGTGACAGATTACTCACTTGCACCTCACTGGCGCTGGTCGTCCAGCGTCACCCCCTTCGGTGGGGTAAATTTGAATTTGGCCGGATCGGCGGAGACGTTCTGCTGGCTTTTCAGCGCATACGAGCTGCGTTGGCCGTCCTGCTCAACCGCCGCAAAGCTGCGGATGGTGCCGCTGTTGGTCACGGTAATGGCGAACTGCTTCAGGTTGCCGTTGGCGGATTTTGGCGTCAGCTCGAAATCATCGCCTTTTTGCTTCACGTTGTACTGTTTCCAGTCGTTGGCGTTGTTGCGGGTGATCAGCATAAACGGCGTATTGCCGGTGGCGTTTTTCAGCCAGGTCGCCGTCACCTGCTCGACGAACGGGTTATAGAACCACAGGGTCTGGCCATCGGAAACCAGCACGCTCTCGTCCGGCGAAGTCATGTGCCAGTTGAACAGGTTCGGGCGCTTAACCCACAGCTCGCCCTCACCCTGCTGCACTGCTGCGCCGTCGCCGCTGGTGACGGTCTGAGAGAAGCTGGCGTGGAAACTGTTCACTTTCGCCAGGCGGCTTTGCAGATCCTGCGCGGCGTCGGCCAGCACAGCGGTGGAGGTGAATCCCGAAAGCAAACAGCAGGCAACTAACAGTTTTTTCATTATTCCAGATACCTTATGAAATGCGTTAACCGCAAGGCGGTGCCGTGCGGGTCAAATTAACCCTTAACAACCGTTACTCTACCCGAAGCCCACGGACGCCAGATAGGCTAATGTTCCGAGAAGGAAACGGGTTTACGCTTCTTTGCACAAGGGCCGCTAAGCGGCCCTTTATCAATGAATAACAGCGGTTGAACCTGCGTCAATCATGCCGTGGCGGCGCCAGCACCTCGCGGTTGCCGTTGTGCCCCTGCTCGCTGACGATGCCCTGCGCTTCCATCTGTTCGATGATGCGCGCAGCGCGGTTATAGCCGATGCGGAACTGACGCTGAACGCCGGAGATGGAAGCGCGGCGTTTATCCACCACGAAGTCCACCGCCTGATCAAACAGCGGATCCAGCTCTTCATCGCCTTCCATGCCGCCGCCTGCGCCACCCTCACCGTCTTCACCGCCGCTGAGGATACCCTCTTTATATTGGGGCCGTTCGCGCGCTTTCCAATCCTTGACCACCGCATGCACTTCCTGATCGCGCACAAATGCGCCATGTACACGCACCGGAATCGAGGAGTTAGGCGCCAGATACAGCATATCCCCCATCCCCAGCAGCGATTCGGCGCCGCCCTGATCGAGGATGGTGCGCGAGTCAATCTTGCTGGATACGGTAAAGGCGATACGGGTCGGGATGTTGGCCTTGATCAGGCCGGTGATCACATCCACCGACGGACGCTGGGTCGCCAGCACCAGGTGGATACCCGCCGCACGCGCTTTCTGCGCCAGGCGAGCGATCAGCTCTTCGACCTTTTTGCCCACAGTCATGATCAGATCGGCGAATTCGTCGACCATTACCACGATGTAAGGCTCTTTCTCCAACACCGGCGGCGTGATGTCCATGCTGTCGGCCGGCTTCCAGAACGGATCCGGGATCGGCCGGCCCATCGCCTCAGCCTGATCGACGCGCTCGTTGTAGCCGGCCAGGTTACGCACGCCCAACGCAGACATCAGCTTGTAGCGGCGCTCCATCTCGCCCACGCACCAGCGCAACGCGTTGGCGGCGTCTTTCATATCGGTAACCACATCGGTCAACAGATGCGGAATGCCTTCGTAGACCGAGAGCTCCAGCATTTTCGGGTCGATCATGATAAAGCGCACTTCTTTCGGCGTGGCCTTATACAGGATGCTCAGGATCATGGCGTTGACCCCGACCGACTTACCGGAACCGGTAGTACCGGCGACCAGCAAGTGCGGCATTTTGCCCAGATCGGCCACTACCGGCTCACCGGAGATGTCTTTACCCAAGACGATCGACAGCGGCGAAGGGTTATCGCGGAAGGCCGGGCAATCCAGCACTTCGCGCAGGTACACCGTTTGGCGCTTGGCATTCGGCAGCTCCAGCCCGACGTATGGCTTGCCGGGGATCACTTCAACCACGCGCACGGCAGAAGTTGAGAGTGAACGCGCCAGGTCGCGCGACAGGTTGGAAATGCGCGCCGCCTTGACGCCCGGCGCCAGATCCAGCTCGAAGCGGGTAATCACCGGCCCCGGCAGAATATCCACCACGTCGGCCTTCACCCGGTAATCGGCCAGGCTGGCTTCGACCAGACGCGCCTTTTGCTCCAGCGCGAACGAATCCACCGGCTCCACCTCTTTCGGGGCTTCGGTCAGCAGATCCAGCGTCGGCAATGGCGTGCTTGGCTTCTGCAACGGCATGTCGTTACGCATCAGGAACGGGTGGATCAGGCTGTCCATCGCCGGCTGCTGCGCAGCGGCCGGAGCCGGTTGCGCGGCAGGCTGCACGGGTTGCTGATAGCCCGGTTGCTGAGCTGGCTGCGGCGGCTGTTGATAACCTTGCGGTTGAACCGGCTGCTGATAGGCAGGCTGCTGGCCCGGTTGCTGATAGGGTTGCTGCACCGGCGGCGTCTGAGGCGGCGTTGGCTGCGCATAGGCAGGCGCTGCAGGTTCAAACTGGCCGAACGGCACATCGTCTTCCAACTCGCTCTGCTGCTCGATGCGCTCTTCCAGCTGCGGCGACAGGGTAAACAGCGGCTCGCTCGGGCCGTCATCCACCAAATCGTCCATCGGCGAGAAGCTGAACGCGTTGCGTGTATCCACCGGGCTGGCCGCAGGTGCCTGCGCCACAGGCGCCGGTTCCGCTTCCCGCTGGCCGTAGCGCGCCTGCTGCTGTTCGGCAAACGCCTGGCGCAGCGCGGCTTCCTGCAGTGCCTCTTCGTCGTCCTGCTGGAGATCCTCGCCGTAGCGCTGCTGTTGCTGCTCGGCGAACGCCTGACGCAACGCCGCTTCTTGCAGGGCTTCTTCATCCTGCGGGTTAGCGGCGGTTAATGGCTGTTGCGGTTCTGGCTCGTTCTGGCGCTGTTCCTGCTCAGCGGCGCGCTGCGAAGGCAGCTTGATACCGTAAGACGCCAGCTCGCGCCGGGTGGGAATGCGCACCGGATTCGGCCGCGGCAGCTCAGGGCCAATACCCTGCTTGACCTGAGAGTTGCCGTCGCTGGTGGCGCTAAAGGCCGGCATAAACACATTGGCCGCCGCGCCTGCAGCAGCCGCGGCCGCTGCGTGGTCCAACTGCGGCTTGACGCTGCCGAACGGCGCGGCGGCCGCATCGGCGGCGCTGAAGCCGGAGGCCCCGCCGACGTCGACGCTGTCGCGCTGCGCGGCGGAGAAATCAAACGGTGAATGCTCGCGCGGCGGCTGTGGCGCGGCGGGCGCATCCCAGTTGCCGAGGCGCGGTTCATCGCGGTCCTGATAAGGGTCAACCGGGCGCGCAACCTTCGGCGCCGGCGTTTCTTCAGGGATCTCGAATGAATACAGCGGCGGCACGGCGTTTTCCGCCTGCGCGCTCATCGGATGTTGGCTAACCGAGGCCGGGGCAGCCGGGGCAACGGTGACCGACGGCGCCTGAGCCACCACCGGCGCCGCGGTAACCGGCTCGCTCACCGGCGCGGCCGCGGCAGCCGGTGCGGCTTCAATTTCATCGTCAGCGTCGCCGGCACGCAGGTTGCTGAGCAACGGATCCGCAGCGTCTTCAGCCGCCTCTTTGGCGGTTTCGGTGACCGAAGGCGCAGAGAACAGCACGTCGTCGTCCGCCGCTGCCGCAGCAACCGTCGCCACAGCGCCGGCACCCTTCTCTGCCGTCTCGGCTTCAACGTCAACGTAGCGATCGTCATAGCGTTCTTCACGGCGCGAGCGGTTGGTCATAAAGGTCGCCACGCCCATCACCGCACCGCCAATTCTCTCGGCGATCACCAGCCAGGACCAGCCGGTAAACAGCGTCAACCCCGCCGCCCATACGCATAACAGCGCCAGCGTGGCGCCGATGCCGTTAAACCACGGCAGCATGGCGTTGCTCAGCAGGCTGCCGATAACGCCGCCGGAGGCGAAGTAATAGAGGTCGTCGACGTTCAGCGCCGCCAGGCCACAAGAGGTGAGCACCAGCGCCAGTGTGCCGATCAGACGCAATGAGAGCGCAAAATAGTCGATATAGTCGCCATTGCCGCGCTGGCGGTAGGCCGCCCAGCACAGAATCAGCATGATCGGCGGTATCGCGTAGGCGAGCACCCCGAAGGTGAAGAACAGCGTATCGGCCATCCAGGCGCCGACGCCACCGCCCAGGTTATGAATAGGCTCATGCCACGCGGTCTGAGACCAGCTAGGGTCAGACGGATTGAAACTGACCAGCGCAGCCATAAGGTAAACGGCAAAAATCGCTACCACGATCAGCAAAGCCTCCAGCAAACGCCGGCCACTGCTGAGTTTTCTCAGGGTAACTTCTTTATCTTCTGTATATTCCTGGCTCAAGAAAGGCTCTCCAGGTTCCTGTTAGCTGAAATAGCAACAGCGCCGAGAGGTTTCCCCGGCGCCGAAACTGTATGAATAAACAGGAGTGTAACCAATTTAATCAGGTTTTGCACCTGCACCTTACCGTGTTTTGATAACCAAACGGTTACTCTGTTTAACTTCTTCCATGACCACGTAGGTTCGGGTGTCGTTAACCCCCGGCAAACGCAGCAGGGTCTCACCCAGCAACTTGCGGTAAGCCGACATATCCGGCACGCGGGTTTTCAACAGGTAGTCGAAATCGCCGGATACCAGATGACACTCCTGGATCTCTTCGAGCTTCTGTACTGCCGAGTTGAATTGCTCAAACACATCCGGCGCGCCGCGGTTCAGCGTGATCTCCACGAAAACCAGCAGGGACGCATCCAGATAATGCGGGTTAAGCAATGCGGTATAACCATGAATGAAACCCTGGCGCTCGAGGCGGCGCACGCGTTCTAAACATGGCGTTGGGGATAACCCCACGCGCTTCGAAAGCTCAACGTTCGAAATACGCCCATCCTTCTGCAGCTCGTTCAGGATGTTGCGGTCGATACGGTCGAGATCTTTACCCGGGCGTTTCTTGTTGTCTGCCATTATTATTGTCTCTCTTATTTTCTTCCTTGCACTTGCCACACCCTAGCCAACGTCAATGTGTAAGGGTTCGTTCCAAGCGAAGACCCGATGCCTGTCATATGCTTCTTCACTACCATCATTAACAACGCTGCGCGGCCTGTCTGTCCAACCCCGCGCAACGCGTGCAATGACGTTAAGGTCGAGAAAAAATCGGCAAACGCTTGCGCGCCGCTCCCCTCAACTGCAGCGCGATGGTGCCGCTGCGCTGCAAATACGTACGATTTGCTGGCGTTAGGGGGATAATTTCTTCTTCCTATGATGTTTTCGCAAATGCGCAGCGGATTGTCAAAGTAAAAGAAGCAAAATCAGAAGAACGTACCGTCACTAAAAGTCAGCACCCCATTTTTAGTTATGAATCGCTGGCTGATAAAGCCCTTCACCATGGGCCCAAGGCGGAAGATTGCGCTTTTTGACCGCTCTGCCCTTCCCCGCCGCGCAACGGTTTCATAAGTTAAATTTCTGTATCAGGCGTTCATTTTATAGACAGGCGACAAATTAATAGGCGGTAACTATCATACAAATCGTTAACAACATCGCCTGACGCTTTTTTTACTGCGCCATTTTCCCTACAATCGGCTTCATTATCCGCCATTGTGGGAAAGAGGTTATTCATGGGCACGGCTAAACATAGCAAATTATTGATCCTGGGTTCCGGCCCTGCCGGCTACACCGCCGCCGTTTATGCAGCGCGCGCCAACCTGAATCCGGTGCTGATTACCGGTATGGAACAAGGCGGTCAGCTGACCACCACCACCGAAGTGGAAAACTGGCCGGGCGACGCCGAAGACCTGACCGGCCCGGCGCTGATGGAACGCATGCGTCAGCACGCGGAAAAGTTCGATACCGAGATCGTTTTCGATCACATCAACAGCGTTGATCTGCAGCAGCGCCCGTTCCGCCTGTTCGGCGACAGCGGCGAATACAGCTGCGATGCGCTGATCATCGCTACCGGTGCTTCTGCGCGCTACCTTGGCCTGCCTTCTGAAGAAGCCTTCAAGGGCAAAGGGGTTTCCGCCTGCGCCACCTGCGACGGTTTCTTCTACCGCAACCAGAAAGTGGCGGTGGTCGGCGGCGGCAATACCGCCGTTGAAGAAGCGCTGTACCTGTCGAACATCGCCTCTGAAGTTCACCTGATCCACCGTCGCGACAGCTTCCGTTCAGAGAAAATTCTGATCAACCGTCTGATGGAAAAAGTGAAAAGCGGCAACATAGTGCTGCACACCGACCATACGCTGGACCAAGTGCTGGGTGACGAAATGGGCGTGACCGGCGTGCGCATCCGCAGCACCAAGGCGGAAAACGAAACCCGTGAACTGGAACTGGCCGGCGTGTTCATCGCCATCGGCCATAGCCCGAACACCGGTATTTTCGGCGGCCAGTTGGAGCTGGAAAATGGCTACATCAAGGTGCAGTCCGGCATTCACGGCAATGCCACCCAAACCACCATCCCCGGCGTGTTTGCCGCAGGCGACGTGATGGACCACATCTACCGCCAGGCGATCACCTCGGCCGGTACCGGCTGTATGGCGGCGCTGGACGCAGAGCGCTATCTGGACGGCATCGCCGGCGCAGAAGTCTGCTAATCCGGCATTCTGTCATCAATAAAAAGCGGCTTCTTATGGCCGCTTTTTTTGTACCTCATTTCACGTGGACAAACATGCGATGCAGAATCTTCTTCATTGGCGCCTGTTGGTTGCGGTAGCCGACAGCGGCAAGATAACCCAGGCGGCGGCGCAATGCGGCATGACCCAGTCAGGCGCCAGCCAGGCCATCGCCCAGCTTGAATCCGCGCTGAATACCCCCTTGCTGGTGCGCCTGCCGCACAGCGTTGCCCTAACGCAAAGCGGCGAGCGGATAGTCAGCCACGCCCGCGCCATGCTGGCCGAACTGCAGGCGATCCGGCACTACGCACTGCAGGCCAACGGGGCTCAGTCGGGCAAGATTCGCCTCGCCAGCTTTCCTTCGGCGTTCAGCGCCTTGCTGCCGCCGCTGCTGCGTAAATTCCGTCGCCTCTACCCCGCCATCGAACTGATCCCGCTGGAAGGCACTGACCGTGAGGTAGAGAACTGGCTGGCGCTGGAAACCGCAGACGTCGGTATAGTGCTCAATCCCGCGCCGGAGCGGCCATGCCTTCCTCTGGGGCAAGATGCCTGGCTGGCGGTAGCCGCCAGTCACCACCCTTTGGCTCGGGGCCGCCGGGCGGTTGATTTCGCCGAATGGGTCAAACAGCCCTTCGTGCTGGCGACCGGCGGTTGCGACCTCAATGCGCAAAGCCTGGCGCAGCAGGCCGGGCTGTCGTTGAGCGACGTGCGCGCCAGCGTCAGCGACTGGCAAACGGCGCAAACGCTGGTGCGGGAAGGCGTCGGGGTGGCGTTAATGCCTGCGTCGACCATCGCCGCCGACGCGGCGGGCCTCTGCACCTTGCCGCTTACCGTCCCCATTTACCGCCATTTTGCCCTGGTCTGCTCATTCGCCGCCGCCGGTGCTTTGCCGGTGCAGACGCTGCTGAGCTATCTGCATGAGCAGTTGCCGCAGCCCGTCAGTAGCTGAGCTGATAACGGCTTTCTGAGATTCTAATTTTCCCGCGGGCGGCGGCGGCGGCATGCTGGTGACGAAACGCCATCGCTCACCGCCTGAGGAAAAACCATGAAGCTGTATTTCGCCCCCGATACCTGCTCGCTCTCGCCGCACATCGTGCTGCGGGAACTGGGTCTGCCGTTTGAACTGATCCGAGTCAACAACCGCAGCAAACGCTGCGCGGACGGCAACGACTTTTACCGCATCAACCCCAAGGGCTACGTCGCCGCCCTGCAACTGGACGACGGCCGGATCCTTACCGAGGGCGCCGCGATCGTGCAGTATCTTGCCGATCTGCGCCCCGAGATCGGCCTGGCGCCGGCCTGCGCCACCTTTGAACGGGTGCGGCTGCAGGAGTGGCTCAATTTTATTACCGCCGAGATCCACGCCGGCGCCAGCCCGCTGTTTAACGATGCCCTGCCGGTAGAGGCCAAAACGCTGTTGCGCGACAAGCTGCGCCAGCGCCTGGCCTTTGCCGCGCAGGCGTTGGATGAGCAGGATTTTCTGCTGGGAAACCGCTTCGGCGTAGCGGACGCCTATCTGTTCACCGTGCTGCGTTGGATGGAGCGCTTTGCTATCGATCTAAATGACTGGCCGCCGCTGGCCCGCTATAGGCTGCGGATCGGCGCGCGCGCGCCGGTACGCGCCGCCCTGGCGGCCGAAGCGGCCAGTCCGGAGGTAAAATGACCCCATAAAGCGAGTGTTATAGCAAGATTTGGCCGCTTTATTATTTCAAGTCTGTCGGGTGACGAGGTAACATGAGGCCTTGCTTGTTTGCCGCAGATTGCGACAAACACTTTTATTTAACAGCACGTTAACCCTGCCTGTAACAAATGGGCGCCGGCGACGCAGACTCATATCTGATGAAAAAAACCAGACAGCAACAGTTAACCCGATGGCTTAAAACCCAGAGTTCGTTGGCGCAGCGTTGGCTGCGCCTTTCCATGCTGCTGGGGCTGATAAGCGGCCTCCTGATCGTCGCGCAGGCATGGCTGCTGGCCAGCCTGCTGCAGGCCCTGATCATCGAACATACCCCACGCGAACGGCTGATCCCGACCTTTGCCTGGCTGGCCGCCGCCTTTGCGCTGCGCGCGGTGCTGAGCTGGCTGCGGGAGCGCGTCGGCTTTATCTGCGGCCAGGTGATCCGCCAGCGCATGCGTCAACAGGTGCTGGACAAGCTGCAGCAACTCGGCCCGGCCTGGATCCAGGGCAAGCCGGCGGGCAGCTGGGCCAGCATCATCGTCGAGCAGATTGAAGACATGCAGGATTATTACTCCCGCTACCTGCCGCAAATGTACCTGGCGGTGTTTATCCCGCTGCTGATCCTCATCACCGTTTTCCCGATCAACTGGGCCGCCGGCTTTATTCTGCTGGCCACTGCGCCGCTGATCCCGCTGTTTATGGCGCTGGTCGGCATGGGTGCCGCCGATGCCAACCGCCGCAACTTCGTCGCGCTGGCGCGGCTGAGCGGCAACTTCCTCGACCGCCTGCGCGGGCTGGATACCCTGCGGCTGTTCAATCGCGCCGAAGCGGAAACCGCCCAGATCGCCACATCCTCCGAAGACTTCCGCAGCCGCACCATGGAAGTGTTGCGCCTGGCCTTCCTGTCGTCGGCGGTGCTGGAGTTCTTCGCGTCGATCTCGATCGCCGTGGTGGCGGTCTACTTCGGTTTCTCCTATCTGGGCGAGCTTAACTTCGGCAGCTACGGCCTCGGCGTCACGCTGTTTTCCGGCTTTTTGGTGCTGATCCTGGCGCCGGAGTTTTTCCAGCCGCTGCGCGACCTCGGCGCCTTCTACCACGCCAAGGCGCAGGCGGTGGGCGCGGCGGAGGCGCTGGAAAGCTTCCTCAGCGCCGAAGGCGAGCAAATGGGCAACGGGGCGCAAACGCTGCCCACCGATGCGCCGCTGGCGCTGCAGGCGCAGGATCTGGAAATCTTGTCGCCCAACGGCGTCCTGCTGGCCGGCCCGCTGAGCTTTACTCTGCAACCCGGCCAACGCATCGCGCTGGTCGGGCTGAGCGGCGCCGGTAAAAGCTCGCTGCTTAACCTGCTGCTCGGCTTCCTGCCTTACCGCGGTTCGCTGCAGGTCAACGGCGTCGAGCTGCGTGAACTGGCCGCCGACGGCTGGCGCCGCCAGCTGAGCTGGGTCGGGCAAAACCCGCACCTGCCGGCGCAAACGCTGCGCGCCAATATCCTGCTGGGCGATCCTCAGGCCAGTGAGGCGCGGCTGCAACAGGCGATAGAGCAATCTTACGTCAGCGAACTGCTGCCGCACCTGCCGCAGGGGCTGGAGACCGAGATCGGCGACAACGCCGCGCGGCTGTCGGTCGGCCAGGCGCAGCGCGTGGCGGTGGCGCGCGCGCTGATTGGCTCACGCCGGCTGCTGCTGCTCGACGAGCCCGCCGCCAGCCTGGACGCCCACAGCGAGCGGCGGGTGATGCAGGCGCTGAATGCCGCCTCGCATCAGCAAACTACCCTGCTGGTCACCCACCAGTTGGAAGATACCGAAGACTACGACCAGATTTGGGTCATGGACCGCGGGCGCATCGTGCAGCAAGGCGATTACGCCACGCTCAGCGCACAGCCGGGCCTGTTCGCCAACCTGATCGCCCACCGCCGCGGGGAGCTTTAATCATGCGCGTTTTGCTGCCTTTCCTGGCGCTGTACCGCCGCCACAGCCTGTTGATCTGCCTGGGCATCGTGCTGGCGATCGTCACCCTGCTGGCCAGCATCGGCCTGCTGGCGCTCTCCGGCTGGTTCCTGGCCGCCTCGTCGCTCGCCGGGCTGGCGGGCCTGTTTACCTTCAACTACATGCTGCCCGCCGCCGGCGTGCGCGGCGCGGCGATTTTCCGCACCGCCGGGCGCTACGCCGAGCGCGTGGTCAGCCACGACGCCACCTTCCGCGTGCTGTCGCACCTGCGGGTATTCACCTTCAGCAAGATCCTGCCGCTGTCGCCGGGCGGCATCGCCCGCTTCCGCCAGGCCGAACTGCTCAACCGCCTGGTGGCCGACGTCGATACGTTGGATCACCTGTATCTGCGGGTGATATCGCCGCTGATCGGCGCGGCGGTGGTGATCCTGGTGGTCACCTACGGCCTGAGCTGGCTGGATCCTGCGCTGGCCCTGACGCTGGGCGGCATTTTGCTGCTGCTGCTGGTGCTGGTGCCGCCGGTGTTTTATCGCGCCGGCAAGCCGATTGGCGGCCAGCTGACCGCACTGCGCGGCCAATACCGCACCGATCTGACCGTTTGGCTCCAGGGCCAGGCCGAGCTGGTGGTGTTTGGCGCAGTCAATGAATTCCGCGGCGCCCTGAACGCCACCGAACGGCAATGGCAACGCCGCCAGTGGCAGCAGGCCTCGCTGGGCGGCATGGCGCAGGCGTTGATGATCCTCGCCAGCGGCCTGACGATTACGCTATTGCTGTGGCTGACCGCCGCCGGCATCGGCGGCGACAGCCGGCCCGGCGCGCTGATTGCGCTGTTCGTTTTCGCAGCGCTGGCGTCGTTTGAAGCCATGATGCCGGTCGCCGGCGCCTTCCAGCATCTCGGCCAGGTCATCGCCTCCGCGACCCGGGTCAAGCAAATCATCGATCGTCAGCCGGAAGTCACCTTCCCCGCCGCCGGTCCGGCCGCCGCCGACAACGCGGCGCTGAGCCTGCAACAGCTGGCCTTCACCTACCCGGGCCAACCGCTGCCGGTGCTGCGCGGCGTATCGCTGGAGGTGGCGGCCGGTGAACATATCGCCCTGCTCGGCCGCACCGGCTGCGGCAAATCCACCCTGCTGCAGCTGCTGACCCGCGCCTGGAACCCCGACGACGGCAAAATTCTGCTCAACGGCCAGCCGCTGCAGGATTATGATGAAGCTGCGCTGCGCCAGATGACCACGGTAGTGAGCCAGCGGATACATGTCTTCAGCAACACGCTGCGGGAAAACCTGCGCCTCGCCGCGCCTGCCGCCACCGATGAACGGCTGAGCGAAGTGCTGCAGCAGGTTGGATTGGCCAGGCTGCTGGAGAGTGAAGGGTTGAACGCCTGGCTGGGCGACGGCGGCCGTCAGCTTTCCGGCGGTGAACAACGCCGGTTGGGCATCGCCCGCGCCCTGCTGCACCCGGCGCCGCTGCTGCTGCTGGATGAGCCGACTGAAGGTCTGGACGCCGAAACCGAACAGCAAATCCTGGCGCTGCTGCGCCGCCATTGCCAGGATAAAACCCTGATTCTGGTGACTCATCGCCTGTATGGACTGGAGCATCTCGATCGCATCTGCGTGATGGACGACGGCCAGATTGTCGAGCAGGGCGACCATGCCGGCCTGATGCGCCAGCAAGGGCGTTATGCCCATTTCCACCACCGCATTGGTAACATAACGCCGCAAAATGGCCTGTAGAGGACGCTGAGACCTTATATGCGCATTGTTAAGCTGTCACCGCAGTCGCTGGCCTTCCCGTCGCCTGAGGGCGCCCTGCGCGATCCTAACGGCCTGTTGGCGATTGGCGGCGACCTGACGGCACCGCGCCTGTTGGCAGCCTACCAGCGCGGCATCTTCCCCTGGTATTCGCCCGGGGAAGCCATTCTGTGGTGGTCGCCCGATCCGCGGGCGGTGCTGTTCCCGGCGGAATATCATCTCAGCCGCAGCCTGAAACGCTTTCTACGCGATCTTCCGTTCCGTATCACCCTCAACCACGACTTCGCGGCGGTCATCGCCGCCTGCGCCGACCGGCCGCACGAGGGCACCTGGATTGGCCCGGAAGTGCAGCACGCCTATCTGGAGCTGCATCGCCTCGGTTACGCCCATTCGGTGGAGGTCTGGCAGGATGGGCAGTTGGTCGGCGGCATGTACGGCGTGACGCAGGGCGCGCTGTTCTGTGGCGAATCGATGTTCAGCCGCGTCACCAACGCTTCCAAGTGCGCGCTAATGGCTTTTTGCCGCCATTTTGCCGCTTATGGCGGAGAATTGATTGACTGTCAGGTGCTTAACGCTCACACTGCCCGGCTTGGAGCGAGAGAAATCCCCCGCCGCCAATTTTTGCAGCAGCTCAGCAACCTTCAGCGCAGGCCGTTAGCGCAGGAATGCTGGGCGCCACAAGTCATACTCCCACAGCAGGTTGAACCGCCCTCCCCAACAAACTAATTTGCGGAAACGGTGCAATGTTCACCGACACTTCTTTACATAATGTGGGTTTTTCGGCATTATCTTGCCGGTTAAAAACTAAGGTAGTTAGACCTAGAGGATTCGATGGCCAAAGAAGACAATATTGAAATGCAGGGCACCGTTCTTGATA
>Ga0207713_1002195_pt1 | contig 14462 bp, 13 predicted proteins | sample KBSS64metaG_FD_184404 | JGI IMG/M metagenome (GOLD analysis project Ga0207713, IMG submission 184404) | Switchgrass rhizosphere microbial communities from Kellogg Biological Station, Michigan, USA - KBS S6-4 metaG (SPAdes) (version 2) | ecosystem: Host-associated > Plants > Roots > Rhizosphere >...
ATACACACGATGAGCATCATCAACATACGCATGGTTTTGACTGGGATGGGGCGGAGCCGCATAGCCATCCGCATGTGCATACGCCGATGCGGCACAGTCATGCGCATTTTCCGGATGTGCATCATCGGCATCGGCATTGAGCTGGAGTGGGTGTGTGGGGGGGCGATGTTTGGCGGTGAAGCAGGAGTGAAGCGTTAGATGCGACAAAGCCCGCACTGGGCGGGATTTGTCGTTGAGAGTTGGTGGGCCGGGGTAATTTGAATCGAATTAATAGGCTTTTGATAAATAACATTAATTTCAAAGACGATTTCTGTTTGGAATACCGATTGGAATACTACTTTCAGTCTAATAGTCATGTGAACTATGTGATGGTCGTGCTTCGTGGCTCTTGTTGGGGGTAACGATTACAATCGGTCCACCTTTAAGTAGTGAATTACTGTCAGGGCGCGTGGTCTGCGCCGAACTGTATCGGTGGGACCCCGTGCTGTTTTACGGCCTTGTCGCGTAGTAGTACGCGATTTCAATAACGTGTATCTAACAATAAAATAGAACTCATAGGTATCGATGTGGATTTTAAATGATCTAACGGAATTTGCTCTTGCCTGATTTAACTCTGCTGCAATATATTATTGTCGGGTTTTTATGGGTTTTTTATTTTAGTGGTAAGCGCTATTTGTAGCGTTTACGGGTGATCTATAATTTTTCATAACTGTTTTATGCTTTTAGTGTCAGAAAAGTATGTGGGTGTCGTCGAATTAGGTTGTAGTTGGTGTTTTGGACTATGTGAGTGAATTTGATTCAGTTTTAAACATCGGTGTCCGTTCTATAAAACCCAAGGGAGGATTACTCAGAACGTCACCGATTGATATGAAAAATCGCTACATGGCTTAGGACTTCATTTTTCATGGTTGTCTTTGAACAAGCCAAATACAAAGTTAACAGTATAGGTTGTAAGTATTTTTTATGATCTTAACTCTATGACGAGTTCTTTCTTCAGTTTTGGGGGGATATGCAGAGAAAACCAAGTTACATCAAATACGTTTGCGCTAGACGGATCGCCTGCTTTGATCCCCAAGTTGAAACGTCTAAGCTGCAATGTGATTCTATCTTTAAATATATAGCTTTTGTCGTTAACTGTATTGGCGCTCAGGCTGAAATACTGGTTTATGGGAGCGTTGAAATCTTCACGAGAATAGCCTCTAGAGTTTTCCCTTGTACGATACTGGGATTCCAAGCCATTCATTAAAAAGACATCAACTGAGGCTTTTGAATTAAGACGTAGGAGCTCTGCCAACGAAACCAAAATGGCACTGTGCAACTCTGCATCACGAGTGTCTTTTACTTTAAGCGTTAGCAGGAAGTCACTTAGAACGTTTAGAAGTGGAACATTTTCAATGACGGTTGTTGTTGAGTTGGTCCGTTGGAATTGGGGGAAGGATGAGCAGTTTGTAGGTGATCCAAAGCTAGAGGACCAATCAGTAACAACTTTATTTAACAAGGTTTTGTTTTCTGATACGGCTTCAGAATCTCGGTGTAACGCTTTGGGATATATCCAGCCATCCACAGATATTTTTCTGGTATCTAGACCTATTACATTTGGCCTCGTGGGTTTCATTAGAGCACTTAAAACAAAATCGCGTCGCCATTCAATAAGTGGGCGGCCTCGGTGCTCCATTAGGGCTGTGCGTACAAACTCCTCATGTTCTACATAGTTTGAAAATGCACGCTTTACATCCGCTTGAACGAAAACACGGCAAAGCCCAAGATAACCTTTCTTATAACCGAAGAAGCGGGCTCTCTGTTGCAGAGTATCTGCTGCTGCCGCATTTCCCAAGGGCCTTGGCATATACGTTATAGCAAGCCCTTCTACAGTATATCCCCTATCAAGCTTTGCACCACCTACTACGATCCAATAAGGAGACAGTTTCCAGTCAATTTTTTTCTCTGCATCTGGAGTGCCGTTAACTTCCACGATCGTAATATCATCAAGTACTTCTTCGATCATTTCTTGCAGGAGACTGCTTAATGGCAGAATTTTTGGGAATGTCGTTTTTAATGAAGAGTACTCAACCTCAAACCTTTTCTCGATCTCTGCGGGAGAATTAGTATAGTTACTTAAAATAGTCCCTTTCAGCGCCTTGAAGGATCTATCTAACCAGGTTTTATAGGCTTTGTGTGAAGCAGTCTGCATCGCAGGATGAACCATCATAGACCGATTTTTGTCTTTTCCCTTGGTTTGCGTAAGGGAATGTTGGGCTGCGATCAGCAAAAAATATCTAAGTGCACTGAGAAGGCTTTTTGGCGATTTATCAAGAACATTATCTTTGTTCGGAACTTCAGTTGCAGGAATGTCTTTGATTAGTGCTGGATTATCTCTGAAAAATGCTTTGCCCCCCGTATAAGCTGGGCCAGGTGTGACTAATTCGGCAAAGGAGGGGTTCAAAATATCGGCATGAGCGAGCAATAGGTTTGCTTGTGGCGTCGCTGTATATTGGAGAAAAGAATGGGAGGCAAACTGACCGCGTATCAAACAAACTCGGTCATATGTAGCGCTTTTTGTATCTTCGTCAACTTGGTTGGTGCGGATTTTAGCCGCATTTGTATTTAGGCTGGCTTGATCGCTTTCATCATCTATGATCAATACAGGTACTCCCTCAAGAGGAAGTTCTTTTAACAAATTACACAGGTTGTCCAAATGATTTATTTGTTTAAGTACCGTAATTAAAGTCGCGCGTTTTATTTTTGGTCTTCTTTTCCATGCGCCAATTTTATCAGATATTTGACTGCTCGCACCTTTTGTAGGATTTGAAAAAAGATGCCAGTTTTCGCCTTCCTCAATTCCTAAGTCTTTTTTCAATCTGTCTTCAGACTGCTCTCTTAGATTGGTCTTGGTTCCCGCAAAAACAATAACCAATCCAAAGCCATTGTCCCTAGCCAAAGAGATAACTGTTTCAAAGGACATAGTCTTACCACTTTGTACATATCCGATGACCAGCCCTGTTTCACTACCCTTCTTGCAGCTTGGCGGTAGGCAACGCCCCAGTATCCTTTTTGCTTCAGCTAAAACTGAATCATCGCCTTGGGTTAAATCGTCATAGCTAGGATTTTGATCCTTTGTTTTATTTCGGAGAAATTCCTCTGTAACTTCTAATACTTGAGGTTCCCACAACAGACCGTGAGCGTTGTCCATAACTAGATTTCCTTGAGTCTAAGGGCGCCTCTCAAGAGGCTATTCAAGTGACAAAGTACTACATGAGGAGGTTCAGATGTTAGATCCTCAGAAAGTACTAGCGAGATACAGACCGCAGTAGCGATGCGTAGAAATAGCTCGATATTTTTGTTATCGGGACCTAAAAACTCAGAAGAGAAGGGATGAGCTAGAGACACATCTATGCTAATGCGCCGTAGTCGAGTCGAATCATTCATATCGTTTTCAGTTTTTGAAAGGCTTAGCCAATCATTGACTGCTGGATCTATCGATGTTCTGAGCGTTATAACCCAATTCCAATCCCCATCGTCGACACAGACTATTTTTTCTGACGCTTGTAATGGGCTTGATTCAAGCTCTAATGGTAGCGGGACAGGCGAGGCCGGTTGTTGCCGCGCTTCGACGATTATAGGGGCGACAGTAGACTCAATATAATCCGCGACAATCTGAGTCGCCTCTATAGCATTCTGTTCTATGGTGTTTTTCGTGGGTAATGCTCGATAGTTTTCGGCCTGAGCTAATAGATCTAGAGGAGCTGCGCTGATCTCATTTTTGAGCAGCTCTAAAAAAATATCTTCGTATTCCTCCCACCGGAAACCATCTTTAGTATGACTGACCTCAAATCCTTCTATATGAAGCTCACCGAAGAGTCTCTGATACGGATAGCTGTTAGTGTTCTTAAAAATAAATGAGGGTCGGTATGTTTCATCATGACTACCTACGATAAGTCTGTTTCGCCTAAATAGCGCAAAGCCAGCTAAAGGGGTTGAACCGATTTTTCGTAGTGCAACGAACCCAGAAACCTTTTGTCCCGCACCGAAGTCTAGGCTAATGTCTTTCTTCCACTCAATCTCCGGGCCGTCTAAATCGGAAATTTGACCTGGAGCAGAGTATTTCTTACTTTTCAAAATTGGCGGTGAAATATAAAGTAACTCTTCTCCGTTGAATCTTATAGTTATATCGCGATTGCGTAAAAAAACTCGGTAAATACTTGTGAGATGCTCCTTGATTTTACCGACGGTTCGTCCCTGCGGAAGATGATGTAAGTTCTGTAAATCGACGACCGTATAATGTGAAGATAAATTTACGGATCTGCTTTCTACTTCAAGTTGTTCAATGTTGTTGGTTATAATGTTTTGAACGTCGAAGTGTATCGATCTTTCTGCTGCATCATTTAAAGCCTTAGTTCTGACGCTCCACTTCTCAGCGAACCAACATGCGGCGCTTTTCATTCCCATCCCGAACTCTGAAAGTCCTCCTTTCATGTCAGGGGCTTGAGCGGTTTTGAATGCACGAGGGAAATCAATAAGGGAAATTCCCGCTGCATTATCTGTAATAATCAAGCTGCCAGGTTTTGTGGTGTTAAGCCGTATATCAACAACTAGTCTATAGGTGGCGTCGTTTTCTTTTAATAAATCATAGTTTGATATCGAGCTTTGAATCGCGTTGTCTATAAATTCGGCAATTGCAAACCATGCTTTATAGTTTAAATGTCGAAGCACAGAAAGTATTGTTACTTCTGGTCGAATTTCAATAGGTGTGATAGCTTTGGTATTGAGGTTGTTCATACGGCTATCAAGTTTTCAGGCTGTTGATTTTGTTTCGGAATGTCCATTATAGTTCGCTCCTTGTTTGACATAAGCAACGCACTTGCAACCGCTTCAACAACTTTCGTATTTACTGCGTTGCCTAGTGCTTTAAAGGCTTGCGTAGAAGTATCCGGAAGAAATCTAAGTTCTTCCATGCTTTGAAGGCGTGCGCACTCTCTAGGAGTCATGTATCGTTTTTCCCACCCAATTATTGGTACTTGGGTTGCCGTCATGGCTATGAGGCTAGGAGCGGTTGTACGTCTTTTCACACGTACACCCGAAGCGCGCATTTGGATAACATATTGCCATATATCCTGAACGCCACCGTGCACGTTCCATTCCAACTTCTGATGACTAGAAGCAAAACTTAGTATTTTGGGGAGCCAGGGATCAATCCAATCTTTATTGTCTTGATAGAACTGTCTATTTTGTCTAATAAATGTTCGCTTCCAGGTTGGAAACCTCATTTGTTCAGTTCTGGCATGACTCGGTATAGCCAGCCATTTTTCATCGATATTATCAAGAAGGTCTAAATCAGCACCATGATTTCCTTTATACCCATTTAAAGCCTTACCTCCTTTGAGGATCCGTAACGAGTAAGGAGTTTCGTTTTCAAACGGGTAGGTCGCCCCCCATTCCATGGACCATAAAGGATATGATGGAAGTCTAACGCTTTCAGGGCATGCCTCAAGAAAGTCATTCCACACGTTAAGGCTGTCTGCTATTCGCGTGGAGAACTTTTTGGCGTCTAGAGGGCTCTTATCAAGTACACTCTCTATCGTGGTTTCTGCGTTTGTTTTTATGGGCCAATGAAAGTCATCTAATGAGTTTTTTGAACCAACAATATAAACACGCTCACGAATTTGAGGTATGCCAAAATTATGAGGAGACAGCTTTGTTGCTTTTACATGATATCCTAAACCGTCAAGCCCTAAAATTTCTTGTATTTTTTCCCAGGTGCGTCCGTCGTCATGCTTAAGCAAGTTGGGAACGTTCTCAAGAATGAAGAAGGTTGGTTTTTTTTCTTTTAAAATTGCTTCAACATCAAAAAATAGGCCGCCTTGCTTTGTGCATTCAAAGCCCAGTTGCTCCCCAGCCTTTGAAAAGGGCTGACATGGAAAACCTGCAGCAAGTAAGTCGTGATCCGGAACGTCTACTGGAGAAATTAGTGTCAGATCACCAGCAGGGCGAATTCCAAAATTTTTCTCGTAAAGATCTTGAAGATGAGACTTCCACTCAGCTGCAAATACGCACTCCCCACCTAGTCGATTTAAGGCGAGGTGAAAGCCACCAAGGCCAGAGAATAAATCGATAAAACGGAAGTTGGACCCTAGCATGATATAAACCCAAGCAAGCGAGGTAAACGCACCAAAAAAAACATCTCCATTGACTCCCGGCTCCGTGGGTATTGCATCATACTGCTAGCTCATTCATTCTGGGATGTCCTAAACTCGCAATATACTATACTCTCAATGGATTTTCACGAAATTTCAGATAATAATAGCTTCCCATTGTCATGTCCGCGCTATTATTTTGCTCCGTATTTCAGTATTAGCATCATCAGCTTGCTCACGCGAAAAAATGTTAGTGCGCAGTAAGATAAAGAAAAAAACCAGATATAATAAAACTGAGAGTTAAGTGTGGTTATGAAAAATCCTACTAAAGAGAGTGCAACAAAAAAAGTTGCGCCAATCATAGCTGCTGCGAAACAGTTCACTAGGTCATGTATATAACCGCTGGATCGCAGTCTTGATAGAAGTCCCGCTTCCGGCAAAGTCATTAAGATTGCTTGAGATGTCGCGATAAATCCTGTCAAAATCGCTCCTAAGCTCATAGACGCTGAAAGAAAGGCAGAGCGGTCTTTAGTCTCGTAAGTGAAATCTAGCAATGTTGGGATTTGTGTTGTAAGTATAGCTAATACCAATGATATTAAGGTGGGGTACCATTTGTGAAATAATCTATGTTTGATATTCATGGATTTATCACGGACTGCCAGTCTGCTAGTGCGCGCTCTAACATGTTCCAGCGTTGAGCTTGTGTAATTCTACCTCTTGATTTTTCAGATATGTCAAACGCCTTGGATAATTTTCCTTCAAGTAAGTCAATTGGTTCTGGTCTTTGGGTTCCATCACTCGCTTTCACTTCAGCAGCTTCTAATGCATCACTTCGGGCAAGCTTCTTTAACCATTCAATCATAGGTAGAACACTTAGCCCATTTTCTTCCTTGCGCTTGCGCGTAGAAACTTCAATAGTGATGTAATCGCCATGTATGGGCATCGAAGCCGCAAGCGCGCTCTGAATAGATAGTTTCCCATCCAAGAGGTCCGAGGTTAGAGAAGCAGTAGCTACCTTTACTCTAATCTTTGTAAAGTGCTTCGCTTGTTCTAATCGTGCGAATGCATCTTCTCGCATCTTTACACTTAATTCATAAACGCATGATTGGCTGTCGTTTAGATATATGCTCAGATATTTTTCGATCGCAGAAGCTCTGGCGCCGTTATGATTGTGTTGAACTAGTAACCAGCCTCGACTATCTTGTCCTCTAACAAAAAGAGCAGCTGTGTCTTCAGCAAAAGAATGCCCGTCTGTCAAAGTGATATCTTTAATGTGGGTAGTCCGTCCCCCTTGTCCTGGACCATCCCAGCGAAATTTTCCAAAATCCATTAGCCAGTAAGCTTTTTTATCAGAAGGTTGTTCTATTTGATCGATACGAAGTTCGTAGTCGGTAAAGGGTCTAAGTCTATCTTCAAGTGAGGCAGAGCTTATAGATTCCAGTACTGTTTCAACTTTTAATTTAGCTCGGCGCTCATCAAGTGCAAACAGATGCACGCGAATTGTTTTTTTTGCCATACTGTTTTTCCCTAAACTTATTCGGTCGTGTGCTTTGTTTTCCGCTTGGACCCGCCTTTCCCTTCCTTTGGCACGGTAGCATAAAGCCACTTCTTTGCCATCTCGTTTGTCATTCATCGGCCTGGTGGGCATTCAGATTCATCGAAGAATACGAGCTAGGATGGTTATTTCTAGGATATTGCATGCTTGTGTTGTAGCTGTTTCGCCTTTAGGCTTTATACCGCCACGGTCAATCCCGTGGTCGGGTGTCGCAACCTGAATCGAAACCAAGGCGCGGTATGTGCCATATCGCACAGTCAGCACTTCAAGTGCTAGCTGCTGCTTTTCTATGGCGCACCGTGCAGGGCAGGCTTCGGCCTGGCCGGGTTCCTTGGTTTCCGGTTTGCGACCCCTGTACGGTGTGCCACCCATTCGTGTCGCAACGGTGGATGGCATTCCTTAATCAAACCAAGGAGATAAGGAAAATGACCTGTCCCCCTTTTAAGCTCGCGCGCCGCCCTGGCCGTTTTTTTAGTTCTGCAAACTATCTCGGAGGATTCCGTGATGTTTGATCTCTCGCTTCTCATCGGCCTCCCCAAACCCCACAGCATCGATACCGCGTTGCTTACCCCTCAAGATGCCGCGATTAAACTGCGGCAGGCTGCCACTCTTCGGCTTAATGGAGCGCAGAGTATTCTGCTTCATTTTCCGCAAGACGTTGAGCTGGCGGTAGAATTGTTGGATGACGCGGCAGTGCTGTTCGACAAAGCATTCCGATATCTGTCGGGTATCCCTGCTCAGCGCGTTCATCAAGAGATTGGTGAGTACGTATCTGTCCCTTCCGCTGAAGGCTGTCCCGGTCTTCGAACACCATGGGGCAATGAATTCCGCCCGATGATTGAGGACGGCGTTCGGTGCGCTGAGACCTGGCTCGATGGCTCATCATTGCCGCTGTGGTGGGCACTGGCGCAAAACCGAAAGCATCATCGTCCAGGTGATCCCCAAGAAGCATTTGAAGCAGGTTTTCTGCTGCGGTTGCAGCAGACGTTGATTATGCGACGTGAGGCAGTCACTTCCCAATCAACGAGCTTCGATGCCTGAGTTTGTAATTGACGTTTGAGACTTTGCTTTTCCCGCCAAACCCTCCGATCAAGCGATCTTTGATCGCGCCGATCGGAGGGTTCACTCGCTTTTTCTTGCAGCCACCGCGTTCCCCCCTTTCATTTCAAATTTGATCAGCGCCAGCCTTCTTTTACCCGTCAGTAATTGCTCGTGATCTGTATCGGGCGCAGAGCCGTTTCAGTGTTAAAGCGGATCCTTTCGTTGGGCATGGATATAGGTATGGCGACAACGGCGACAGTGGCGACAACTCGCGTATAACGTGGTCTGGAGCATGGCGACAGAAGTGGCGACAGTCGCCACTTTCTCAGCGCATTGGCGGTGCCGCTTGACCGCCTTTTCGAGTGGGTATAACAATTGGCGCACGGATCGCTGTCGTTGACAGTACCTGCCCAGGTAGCCAGAACCTTTAAGGCTAAGCCACTCGCGTGGTGGTTCTTCCCCAAGTGCGATTAGCGTCCGGCGGCTCGCACGGTCACTCCCAAGAGTGATGGATGCCTACTCGACCAATCTGCCTACTGCGGCAGACGATGGACCTTCCTCACTGCACTGCAGCAACCTCACCTCTTGGCACACTTCGCTGCGCCAATCCGCGCCCGTCTCTTTCTTCTGGAAAGAGACGGGCGCTCGTACCACTGCTGCAAGCCACGTCGTACAGGGCATTGCCGCAACTCTCCTCGTGACAATCGATCTGACAAATCCGATTCGTCGCCATCCGCAACGACACAGGCACCGGTGCCGCAGCCAATGGAAAGGCTGCATCTGACTGACAGTCAGGCATGCCCCAGGTGTCCATGTCGTTGCCTTCTCCTACTCCAGATCTCCAGGTGCCGAACTCGTCAGTCGGCACAGCCTCTACCCGCCCGCATCTTCGGATGCGACTAAGGAGGCCAGACTCATGGGGTTATGCCCTCGCTCCCGGTTGTAAGGAGCCGTGCGTTCCGCGTCAGTGAACACCTCGCAGGCCGCAGGGGCCTTGATCCCTGATAACACTCAACAGTCGTGGCGGGACTACGTGAGGACAACCAGCAATCACCGAGGAGAGGACCCATGCAGCAGTTAGATCCGAAGCTTGAACTATCACGACCGCCTCGACCGTTGATTGAGTCGAACCCCGTACCCCAGCCTTATCCGGTGCAGGCACTGGGTGGGATTCTTGGGCCTGCGGTTGAGCGCATGGCCGAGGTCATCGGCGTGCCCCAAGCACTGGCCGCGCAATCGGTGTTGGCCGCCTCGGCCCTGGCCACTCAAGGTCATGCGGGCTTACAACTCGACGGGAGACATTATCCCCTGTCGTTGTACCTGATCACGGTGGCTGCGTCCGGTGATCGCAAGACCGCGGCAGACCGATCCGCACTGCTGCCAGCGCGCCAATGGGAGCGTGAACAGTGGCAACACTATCGTGAGCAGCTCTTTCGGTACCGTGCCGCACAGCGACAAGCGCAGCGTATCAATCCTGCCGATCCCGCCCCCACAAACAGCGTACCGCTCGAAGCGGAGCCTTCGGCCCCTCGGCTGATCACCACAGACCCGACGATCGAGGCCCTGATCAAGGGGCTCTGCCATGACTTGCCGAGCATGGGGCTGTTCTGTGACGAGGGCGGACAATTCCTTGGCAGCAGCACCATGAGTCGGGACAACCGTTTGAAAGCGGTCACGACCTTGTCGTCACTCTGGGACGGTAGCCCGATTGATCGTGCTCGCTCTATGGCAGGCGAAAGCCTAAGAGCCTATGACCGACGCCTGAGCCTGCACCTGATGCTGCAACCGTTTTTGGCCATGCAGTTACTCAGTGACCCGTTGCTGCAGGGGCAAGGCATTCTCGGGCGCTGCTTGATGACCTGGCCCACCAGCCTAGCCGGGCAACGTAGCTACCAGGCTGTCGACTTGTCCAAAGACGCCGCCCTCAAGCGCTATCATCACCGCCTTTCGGCTCTGTTTTATCAGCCTTGGTCACTTTCCGCTGACGGAGCCTTGCAGCTATCAAAGCTGAGCCTCAGTCCGCTGGCGCGTCGTCGCTGGATTGATTTGCATGATGCTATCGAAGCTCAGCTGGGGGAGTTTGGCGAGCTGGCCAGCGTACGGCCCAGCGGATCAAAGGCCGCAGATAACCTGCTGCGCGTCGCCGGCATTCTTGCAGTTGTGGAGGAGAGCAGCGTCGTGGAGGTCGACCATATCCAACGGGCCTCCGCTTTAGTCGGCTATTACCTCAACGAGATCCAGCGCCTGACTGAGCAGGAGCCGGTGTGTCGAGTAAAAGAGGAGGCAGACCGGCTGCTGCGATGGCTACAGGTCAAAGATTGGAAGCGTTTCAGTATTCGTGAATTGAATCGCAACGGTCCCCGCTTTGCCCGCAAGAGCAGTCGTCATGCCGCCAAGCTGCTGGTCGAGTTGACTGATCATCAGTGGTTGATCACTGATGGCCACACCTTCGAGGTGCGCCATGTTTAATCTTGATGAAGCGCTGCGCAACCATCTGGCTCAGCGTCAAAAGGAGCCTAAAGCGCGACTTGTCGCCGCTACTGTCGCCACTTTGTCGCCACGCTCAAAACCAGGGAGGACAAGGGTTGTCGCCGCTGTCGCCAGTGTCGCCACCACCCATAAAGCTATCGCCTCTACGACAGCCATTATTCAATGGTTGAAAGAGGAGGGTGCGCATCTTTACGTCACCGACAACACGCTGTGTTTTCGCCCGACTGATTGGGCTCAGTTCGCGATTGTAAGTGCGCACTGGCGAGCCCTTTTGCATGATCTCGCGGTAGTCGATCAGGAACAGAAAAATGGCTCGGGTCGGTAAGCGAGCGGGGCGCAATTTCGGCTTCGGTCGCCAGCTTAGCTATGCTGGACCGCAAGCACTGAAAGACCTGTTTGGCGACGGCCATTTTGCTACCGTCAAAGCCCATAGTGATCGCTGGCAGGCGTTCGTGCATTGGTGTCGATCCGATGAAGGACCGAGGGTCAACGACGCGCGCCAGATAGACCGCGAGATCCTCATGCGGTACGCCGTCCACGTGCGGGAGCAGTTTGATCAGGGCAACGTCGGCATTGCCACCGCGCAGAACCGACTGTCCAGCGTGAACCGAACGATGGCGGCGCTACGCGGTGATCAGTACGTCAAAATCCCGAGTCCGAGTAAGGCGCTTTGCCTGCAGCGCTCAAGCGTGCGTAGTGAGGCTCCGCAAGGCCAAGACCGTGCGCAGGTCGAGTTGATCGCGCGGGCTCTGTCAGATCGTCAGCAATCGAGGGTGAGTGCCATTGTGCTCCTCGCCCGTGAGACTGGTATGCGCCTGCGCGAAGCGATCCTGGCCGATCTGCCCCGACTGCAACGTGAGGTTCGGCAACTGGGCAAGATTAACATCCAGGATGGCACCAAAGGTGGTCGATCAGGGGCCTCGGCACCGCGCTGGATTACGGCAACGGATCAAGTTCGCGATGCCCTGGATTGGGCCAGCGCGACCTCACCCAATGGCAGCCGGAATTTGTTGGCGCCCGACGAAAGCTATAAAGACTTTATGCAGGCAGTTGTGCGACCGGCACGGGACATCCTGCATGAGTATGGATTGAAAGGTTTTCATGAGCTGCGGGCGGCCTACGCCTGTGAGCGCTATGAGCAGCTAATCGGCTTTCCTGCACCCGTTAATGGTGGTCGTGTTCATCAAGAGGATCGAGCACTTGATCAGCGAGCCCGTAAGCAGATCAGCCACGAGTTGGGACATAACCGCATCGATGTGGTGAGTGCCTACATCGGAGGTCGGCGATGACCTCTGAGTTCGACATAGCGTTGTTTCTGAGCCCTGTGCTCAAAGGTGCGCATGCCACGCGGCAGCGGCACATCAGGCAAGCAGAAAGGATGCACGAGGTGATTCGTGAACGCTGGGGTTGCGCGACTCCCTGGTCCTGGAGAGAAAAGCACGTGAGATGGTTTCTGGAGCACTACCTGCGATGCTCAGCTCCAGCTACTGTCTACTACTACGAGTTAACAGCAGGGTTGATCCGCCTTAGAAAGGCCAAAGCCGTGGTTGCCTGATAGACCTTTAAGCGTGAGCCCCTGAGTATGGGAATGCGGAGCCTTCCCATACTCAGGGGCTTGGCCGAAGAAGCGCTGGCAAGCTCCACTACACGGATGGCATGAACTGTCGCCGTGATGTCAGCGTATCGGCACCACCTTGCGGTCCCTGGTTTGATTGATCGCCGACGCTGACAAGCTGCCGGTAGCCGCTTTCTGGATATGTTCACTCCACCAGGCCATCATCGGGCGCCGACGTTCGATGTAATCCGCCCGGTTGTAGGCGCTCCGAACTTCGTCCTTGTCGACATGCGCCAGCGCGACTTCGATCAGTTCCGGATCCCATCCATGCTCGTTCAGGATTGTGCTGGCCATGGAGCGCATGCCGTGGCTGACCAAGCGGTCCTGGAAGCCCATCCGTTTCAACGCCATGTTGGCTGTTTGGCTATTCGCGTGGGTGCGCGGGTTTCTATCTGACGGGAACACATATTCCCTGTGGCCGCTATGGTGCTTGAGCGTCTCCAATAACGAGAGTGCATGTTCGGTCAGCGGAATTGTATGCGGACGACGCTTTTTCATTCGCTCCGGAGGGATGGTCCAAATGCGTTTGTCGAAGTCGATGTCTGCCCATCGAGTGGTGGCCGCCTCGGCAGGGCGTGTCATGGTATGAAGTTGCCATTCGATCAGGCAGCGGGTCGTCCGCTTGATGCTAGCGTTCGCGATTTCCATCATGAGCTCCGGAAGCTCGTCAGGTGGTAGCGCGGCCATATTTTCTTTCTTGGGTTTCTTGAACACCGCACGAATGCCGCTGAGAGGGTTGGCAAAGATCATTCCGGAGTTGACCCCGTATGTCATGATCTCGTTGAGGCGCTGGCTCACTCGCTTAACTGTCTCGAGGCTGCCTTTAGCTTCAATCGGACGAAGCAGCTTGATGACCATCGGCGCGTTCACTTCCGATAACGGCGTTGATTTCATGCTTGGAAAAACATGCAGTGTTAGCGAGCGCCAGATGTCTTCGGCATACGCCGGGGTGACGGAATCCTTCTTCAATTCGAACCATGCGGTGGCTACGTTCTCGAACGTATGTTCCGTTTCCGCTCGTTTGGCTTCCTGCAGCTCATTGCGCTGAGCTTTTGGGTCGATGCCCTGTGCAAGCAGCTCTCTGGCGTCAACGGTTTTCTTCCTCGCTTGCGCAAGAGAAACCTCGGGATAAGAGCCGAGTGCCATGTTGATTCGATTTTTGGTGACGGGATGCCGGTAGTTGAAATTCCACTGCATCGAGCGGTTGACCCTGACTCGCAGTTGGAGCCCGTCGCCATCCGTGAGGACGTAATCCTTGTCTTTCGGTTTGACTGCCTTGAGCTGGCGGTCGGAGAGGCGGGTGGTTTGAGCGCACATGAGAAGTACTCCATGACACCTTTTGGTATTCCCAAGATTAGCGCCGGGTAGCCGGGAATACCACTGGGAATACCAAACTGCCTGGAACTCAAAAAGCCGGGAAAGCCTCCCGTGGCCCTGAACCCCCTGTATTTACTGGATTGAAGGCACAAAAAAAGACGTCCGTGGACGTCTTTAGATGATCAAGTGGTGGAGCCGGGGGGATTTGAACCCCCGTCCGCCAGTGCTCCGCTGTCGGTACTACATGCGTAGCCGTGTCTATTAAGTTAACCCTCAGCGACCCGACGGGCAGGGTGCTTTGGGCGAGTTGTGT
>Ga0207713_1002196_pt1 | contig 14459 bp, 9 predicted proteins | sample KBSS64metaG_FD_184404 | JGI IMG/M metagenome (GOLD analysis project Ga0207713, IMG submission 184404) | Switchgrass rhizosphere microbial communities from Kellogg Biological Station, Michigan, USA - KBS S6-4 metaG (SPAdes) (version 2) | ecosystem: Host-associated > Plants > Roots > Rhizosphere >...
GTTTCCTGCTACGGCATCCTCGGTTACGCGCTGCTGACCTGTGCCACCTTCGGTGACGCTTTGCGGCTGGCGATCCGTTATCCGGCGCTGCTGGGAACACTTTTCGAACTGAGCCTGGAAGACGACGGCGAGCGCGTCTGGTTCGTCGCCGCCGATTACCGCGAAAGCCCGGCGATGGCCGTATTCAACGCCGAGTTCTGTCTGGTGTCGCTGAAAGTCATCTGCGACGACCTGCTCGGCCATCCGCTGCCATTGCTGGCCGCGCGCTTCGAACACGCCGCGCCGGATTACCGCGACAGCTACGCCGAACACTTCAAGGCGCCGCTGCACTTCGGCGCCAAGGACAACGCCTTCGCCTTCGACCGGCGCTGGCTCGACCAGCCGCTGCCGCTGGCCGACATCATCACCCACCAGGCCATGGCCGAGCGTTGCCGCAAACAGAACACCGAGTTCACCGGCCGCCAGGCATGGCTGGGTCGGATCCGCCAGTTGCTCAGCGCCCAACTCAACGCCGCACCGGGGCTGGAAGGCCTGGCGCAACAGATGAACTGCTCGCCGCGCACCCTGCGCCGGCATCTGAAGGACATGGGTTGCAGCTATCAGGAATTGCTCGACGAACTGCGTTTCGAGCGGGCCAAGCAGATGCTTTGCGAGGATCAGTTGCCGATTTATCGCATCGCCGAAACCCTCGGCTTCAGCGAGACCGCAAGCTTCCGCCATGCCTTCGTGCGCTGGAGCGGTGTGGCACCGAGTCAATTCCGGCCACACGGTTAAACCGTCGAGGGGCGATATCAGGTCAGTATTTTTGGCCACATCGATCCCCTTTTGGCCTCTCTGGCCGTTCTCCGATTCGGCTCACGCCGCAACACTGTGATCAACCGAATCAGCCCCTGCGGAGAACAACAAATGCTGACGATCTACTCTGACGATCACCACCTGCACCATGGCCGCTGCGAATTGATCGACGGGCAACTCAAGCCTTGCTTCGAGATGCCGTCGCGCGCCGACCACGTGCTGCAACGGGTAAAAAATCAAAACCTCGGCCCGGTCGAGGCACCGAAGGATTTCGGCCTCGGGCCGATCGAGCGCATTCACAGCCGCGACTACCTCGACTTTTTCAAAGGCGCGTGGGCACGCTGGACCGAGTTCAACACCGACGGCGACTTGCTGCCTTACACCTGGCCGGCGCGCACCTTGCGTCAGGTCAAGCCGACCAGCCTGCACGGCCAGCTCGGCTATTACAGCTTCGACGGAGGCGCGCCGATCACCGCCGGCACCTGGCAAGCGGCGTACAGCGCGGCGCAAGTGGCGCTGACCGCACAAGCGGAAATCCAGCGCGGCGCCCGCGGTGCCTTCGCCCTGTGCCGTCCACCGGGACACCACGCTGCCGGTGATTTGATGGGCGGTTATTGCTACCTCAACAACGCCGCCATCGCCGCGCAGGCATTCCTCGATCAGGGCCACAAGAAGGTCGCGATCCTCGACGTCGACTACCACCACGGCAATGGCACCCAATCGATTTTCTACGAGCGCAGCGACGTGCTGTTCACCTCGATCCATGGCCACCCGGAAGCGGAATTCCCGTTCTTCCTCGGCTACGAAGACGAACGCGGGGAAGGCGCCGGGGAAGGCTTCAACTTCAACTATCCGCTGCCAGCCGGTTCCGGCTGGGATATCTGGAGTGCGGCACTGGATCAGGCCTGCCAGGAGATCGACAACTACGGCGCCGACATCATCGTCGTGTCGCTGGGTGTGGACACCTTCAAGGACGATCCGATTTCGCAGTTCAAGCTCGACAGCCCGGACTACCTGGCCATGGGCAAGCGCATCGCGGCCCTCGGCAAACCGACCCTGTTCGTCATGGAAGGTGGCTACGCGGTGGAAGAAATCGGCATCAACGCGGTGAACGTGCTTGAAGGTTTCGAACAATGAGCAGACTCAAGCACTTCATCGCGCCGGCGTTGTGCGCGGCTCTGCTAAGCGGCGCCGCACACGCCGAGGAACGCACCCTGCGGGTCTACAACTGGTTCGACTACATCACCCCCAAGGCACTGGAAGATTTCAAGGCGCAGAACAGCCAGACCAAACTGGTCTACGACATCTTCGACACCAACGAAGCGCTGGAAGCCAAGCTGCTGACCGGCAACTCCGGCTATGACGTGGTGGTGCCGTCCAACGTGTTCCTGGCCAAGCAGATCGAGGCCGGGGTGTTCCAGCCGCTGGATCGCAGCCAGTTGCCGAACTGGAACCACCTCGACCCGAAACTGATGAAGCTGATCGAGGCCAACGATCCGGGCAACCAGTTCGCCGTGCCGTACATGTACGGCACCATCCTGATCGGCTTCAACCCGGCCAAGGTCAAGGCCGCGCTGGGCGACAACGCGCCGGTGGACAGCTGGGACCTGATCTTCAAGGAAGAGAACATCAGCAAGCTCAAGCAATGCGGCGTGGCCCTGCTCGATTCGCCGTCGGAGATCCTGCCGCTGGCCCTGCAACACCTCGGCCTCGATCCCAACAGCAAGAACCCGGCGGACTACGCCAAGGCTGAAGCGCTGTTGATGAAGATTCGCCCGTACGTGACCTACTTCCATTCGTCCAAGTACATGGCCGACATCGCCAACGGCGACATCTGCGTCGCGGTCGGCTATTCGGGCAGCTTCTCGCAAGCGGCCAACCGTGCGAAGGAAGCGAAGAATGGCGTGGTGGTGGACATGCGTCTGCCGAAAGAAGGCGCGCCGATCTGGTTCGACATGCTCGCGATCCCGAAAGGCGCGAAGAACCCGCAGGACGCCTACACCTTCATCAACTACCTGCTGCAACCGCAGGTGATCGCGCCGGTCAGCGATTTTGTCGGTTATCCGAACCCGAACAAGGACGCCACCGAACTGGTCGACCCGGCGATTCGCAACAATCCGAATCTGTACCCGACCGATGCGGCGATGAATACGCTGTACACCCTGCAGCCATTGCCGCGCGATGCGGAACGGGCACGCACGCGCGCGTGGACGAAGATCAAATCCGGCACCTGAGACCTGCTCATCCAACCCAGACCCGCCCCGGCGGGTCTTTGGATACCGACACTGCGTCTTCACTCACCCCAGGCTTGCCGCAAACGGGCCAGGGCCGACTCGATCGCCGGCTCCGGCACCGCCGCAAAACCCAGCACCAGACCGGCGCGCTGATCGAGCGGCGTCGTCGAGTCCGGCAGCCAATATTTGCTCAAGCCATTGACTTCCACCTTTACCCTGGCGGCCTGTTCGATCAATTGCTGTTCACGGGCCACGCTGTCGACCGCCACGGTGAGATGCAGTCCGGCCGACACGGCTGGCAGTTCGCCGACACCCGCCAGCCCCTCGGGCCAGCCATTGAGAAGTACATTGCGCCGGCTCAGTGCGGCCCGACGCATCCGCCGGATGTGCCGCTGGAAGTGCCCGGCCGCCATGAATTCGGCCATCACCGCTTGAGTGCTCACTTCGGAATGCCGGACATCCACCGCCCGCCGCTGCGCAAACGCCTCCACCAGTGTCGGCGGCAACACCAGATACCCCAGGCGCAGCGCCGGGAACGCGACTTTGCCGAAGGTGCCGACATACAACACGCGGCCCTGGCGGTCGAGCGCCGCCAGCGGGGCCAAGGGTGCGCCGGTGTAGCGATACTCGCCGTCGTAGTCGTCCTCGACGATCCAGCCGCCGGTGCGCTCGGCCCAGGCCAGCAGTTCCAGACGTCGCGCCAGGCTCATCACCACACCGGTCGGGTATTGATGAGACGGTGTGACATACGCCACCCGGCAATCTTCGGCGGCCGCCAGTGCCGCGCAGTCGATGCCCTCCTCATCCACCGCAATGCCGTGCAATCGACCGCCGGCCAGCGCGAACGCATGACCCGCTGCGCGATAACCGGGATTCTCGATGCCCACGCCGGCGCCCGGCTCCACCAGCAACTGTGCACAAAGGCTGATTCCCTGTTGCGCGCCACTGGTGATCACAATTTGCTCAGCCGAGCACTGCATGCCGCGCGAACTGCGCAAATAAGCGGCGATCAGCCCGCGCAGGCGCGCATCGCCCGCCGGGTCGCCGTAACACAGTTGCTGCAAATCGGGTTTGCGCCAGAACGCCGCGTTGAGCTTGGCCCAGACGTCGAACGGGAACAGATCGAACGCCGGAACCCCGACCCGGAATGCTCGCGGCGGACCGCTCGGTGGCGTCGGTAAATGGTTCTGCTCAAGCCGCTGCAAGGCACCACTGTGGATAACTTTGCTGGATAAATCCCCAGTGGAATTGGCCGAAATTGTGGATAAGGCTGTGGGTAAGCCTGTTGAAAACCCTGTGGATACTTTTGTGGATAATTTTTTCGCGGGCGCCACCGATTGCGGTAACTGCGCCACATAAGTGCCATCCCCGACCCGGCCTTCAATGAAACCTTCGGCATACAGTTGATCGTAGGCACGCACCACACTGTTGCGGGAAATCCCCAACGCTGCCGCCAGATCGCGGCTGGCCGGCAGGCGCGTGCCGCTGGCCAGGCGCCCGTCGAGCACCCGCAGGCGCAAGGCCTGATAGAGCTGACGGCTCAGGCCTTTGCGGCGGTCGAGCTCGATACCGGCAGGGTTGAACGGCAGCGACAGCGTGGTCGAATCGGGCATGACAATGGACCTATGAAATTGGTCATCAATGGCTCTTACAACAGACCAATAGCCTGCCTACGATGCAGGCATTCGCCAAGGAAATTTTCTCCATGTACACGCCCCGCGCCTTTGCCATCGACGACCTGTCCCAACTGCACGAACTGATCCTCGCCACCCGCCTCGCCATATTGGTCACCCATGGCGAACAAGGCTTGCAGGCCAGTCATGTGCCAGTGCTGCTGCATCGTGAACAAGGTCCGAACGGCACGCTGTACGGGCATCTGGCCAAGGCCAATCCGCAGTGGAAAGACCTGCGCGACGGCGCCGAGGCGATGGTGATTTTTCCCGGTGCCGATGCCTACGTCAGCCCGGGCTTTTACCCGAGCAAGGCCGAGCACGGCAAAGTCGTGCCGACCTGGAACTACGTCGCTGTGCACGCCTACGGTCACGCCGAAACCTTCAGCGATGGCGGTCGGTTGCTGGACATCGTCAGCACCCTCACCGACCGCCATGAAGCGGGTCGCGACCAGCCCTGGTCGGTCGACGATGCTCCGGCGGATTACATCGACGGCATGCTCAAGGCCATCGTCGGGTTCGCCATTCCGATCGACCGCCTCGAAGGCAAGCGCAAGCTCAGCCAGAACCGCAGCGCCGAAGATATCGCCGGCGTACGCGAAGGCCTGGCCGCCAGCCCCGACATCAACGATCAAACCCTCGCTCACTTGATGCGTTAAGGAAATCACCATGAGTCAGATCGACATCCGCCCGGTCAGCGCCGCCGATCACGCGGCGTGGCTACCGCTGTGGCAGGCCTACCTGCGCTTCTACAACACGGAATTGCCGGACGCCGTCAGCCAAAGTACCTGGCAGCGATTTCTCGACCCGAACGAGCCGACCCACGCCGCCCTCGCCTGGGCCGACGGCAAAGCGGTGGGCATGGTGCATTTCATCTACCATCGTTCGAACTGGAGCATCGAAAACTCCTGCTACCTGCAAGACCTGCTGGTGGAGCCACAAACCCGTGGCACCGGCGTCGGCCGCCTGCTGATCGAACACGTGTACGCCACGGCCAAGGCCGACGGTTGCTGCAAAGTGCACTGGCTGACCCACGAAACCAATGCCACGGCGATCCAGCTCTACGAGCGCATCGCCGAACGCCCGGGTTTCATCCAGTTTCGCAAAGCCATTTAAGGAGCCACGTGCATGACGAATTCTCTTGCTGACTGGAAAGGCGTACCGCCGCCCTCCACCACCCTGATCGAAGGCCGCTTCATCCGCCTGGAAAAACTCGACCCGACGCGGCACGGCGACGACCTGTTCAACGCTCTGCAAGGCCCCGGCGCAGACCCGAAACTCTGGGATTACTTGCCCTACGGCCCGTTTCCCGAGCGCAGCGCCTTCAATGACTGGCTGAACAACCACGCCGCCCACAGCGATCCGTATTTCTTCAGCGTCATCGACCGCGCCAGCGGCCAGGTGCAAGGCATCCTCAGCCTGATGTCGATCGTCCCGGCCCAGGGCCGCATCGAAATCGGCCACGTCACCTTTGGCGCGCCGATGCAGCGCTCGCCGAAAAGCACCGAGGCGGTCTACCTGCTGGCCAAAGAATCCTTCGCCCTCGGCTACCGCCGCCTCGAATGGAAATGCAACAACGGCAACGCCCGCTCCAAATACGCTGCCGAGCGCCTGGGCTTCAGCTTCGAAGGCGTGTTCCGCCAGCACATGGTGGTCAAGGGCCAGAACCGTGACACCGCGTGGTACTCGATTCTGGACTCGGAATGGCCGGCGATTGCGGCGGGGTTCGAGCGCTGGTTGAGCGATGAGAATCAGACGGCGGATGGGCAGGTGAAGGGGTTGGTTGAGTGCCGCGGTTGAGCCAGTGAACGTAAAAGAGCGCAGCCTGCGGCATCTCATTCAAGCGATGTCCAAGGCTGCGATTTCGACTCTGCACCACCGTCGGATCTGCAATGAATTGCAGATGAACGTCCAAATCTGAGGCCTGAACTGCAAAAGAATGCACATAGGCCGTACATCATTCTGTAAAAACCCTCCGCTATACAGGACGCCCCGCTTATAACAAAAAGGACGTTCTGCCCATGCCCTTCCCGCCCCAGCGCCTGTCGTTTGCCATTGCCCTGCTGATCGCCACCAGCGCCGCCCACGGCAAGACCGTGCAGATCGACACCGCCACGACTGCATCGCAGACATTGGGTGGCAGCGACACGCTGACGATTTCCGCGCCGGGCAGTATTACCAACAGCGGCAAGGCCGTGAGCCTCAAGGATGGTACCAGTGGGATCGGCGTGATCATCGACAACGCCGGCAAGATCATTTCCAGCGGCGGCCGGGCCATCGACAGCAGCGGCGACCTGACCCAGGCGCGCAACTACACCCTCTATAACCGCAGCGGCGGGCAGATTCTCGGTTCCAACGACGCGATTCGCATCGACAGCAACTTCGTCAGCGGCAGCCTGTTGATCGACAACAGCGGCACCATTCGCTCGACCACCGGCCAGGGCCTGGATCTGGATGCGCTGCGCAGCGCCGGGGTGAAAACCACGATCATCAACCGCGCGGGCGGGCTGATTCGCGGTGACGCCAGCGACGGTATGAAGACCGGCGCCAATGCGACCATCAGCAACTACGGCGAAATTTCCACGGGTGACTCGCACAACGCCGATCAGAAGTTCGACGGCATCGATATCGACACCGCGACCGGCGTCAGCGTGACCAACTACGGCGTGATTTCCGGCGGCCGGCATGGCATCACCACTGACCTCGGAGCGACGCTGGTCAACTACGGGCAAATCACCGGGCGCAACGGCTCCGGTTTCGGTTCCGACGGCGACGGCACGGTGATCAACCACGGCACCATCACCGGCGCCTATTCAGGGTTGCAAGCCAATGGCGACGGTGACGGCGTAGACATCGACAACATCGCTCACATCGAAAACTACGGCACCATTCAGGGCGTCGGCGCCGGCGGTGTGGACAAGGGCGGTTTCGCCAATGGCAGTGAAGGCATCGCGCTGGGCGGCGGTTACATTCTCAACGCCAAGGATGCGCTGGTCAGCGGCGCCAACAGCGCGATTCTGGTGGACGACGGCAGCGGTGGTTCAGGGCTGGCGGCCACCACGCTGGAGAACTACGGCACGATCCAGGGCCTCGACGGTTTCGGCGTGAAGTTCGTCGGTGAATTCGCCGACAGCGTGATCAACGGCGGCGCCATCAGCGGCAGCAACGGTCTGGCGCTTGACCTGGGCGGCGGCGATGACAGCCTGACCCTGCGCAACGGCAGCCGCTTTGTCGGCGTGGTCGACGGTGGCAGCGGATATGACCGCGTGGTGATGGACGACGCGGCGGGCGGCAGCTTCGGTGCCAGCCGCAATTTCGAATGGCTCGAGATCAAACAAGGCGCCTGGACGCTCACCGGCAGCGGCGACTTCAGCGACGGCGGTGCCGTGCGCAACGGCGCCACTTTGGTCAACCAGGGCGGCATCGCCGGCAATCTGACCGTGGACGCCGGTGGTGTGTACGCCGGGGGTGGTTCAGTGGGCAACCTCAGCGTCAATGGCACGTTGCGCACCGACACCCGCTTCGGCACCGCGACCGTCGTGCACGATTTGAACATGAGCAGCACATCCACCCTCGGCTACGGCGTCAACGCCGATGGCAGCAGCGCGCCGGTTCAGGTCGGCGGCACGGCCAACCTCAACGGCGCGACGCTGGCGGTCAATCCCGGCAGCGGCACCTATCCGTGGCAGAGCCATTACACGGTACTGCAGGCTGCGCGGGTCAACGGCACATTCGGTGCAGTCACCAGCGACTACGCCTTCCTCACGCCGACCCTCGCTTACACGCCGACTCAGGTCGATCTGACCTACACCCGCAATGACGTGGCGTTCAATGAATTCGCCGCCACCGGCAACGGCAGCAACGCCGCCAACAGCCTGGCCTCGATCGGCAAGAACAACGCGCTGTACAACGCGTTGCTCAACACCACTCAAAGCAGTGCAGGCGCGGCCATCGAGCAACTGGCCGGCGCCAGCAACGCCAACCTGACCAGCGCCACCCTCGGCGCCAGCAGCCAGGTCGGCAGCAGCATGCTCTCGGCGATGCAGCAAATCGGTGGCAGCCCAGGCTTGCTGGTCGGCCTCGATCAGCGTGATACGCCGATCCTCGCGGCCAACGGCGTACCGTCCGAAGCGCGAAACCTGAATGATCCGAACGCCCGTGGCCGGCTCTGGCTGCAGGCCATCGGCGGCTACGGCAAGCTCGATGGCGAACACGGCAGCAGCGGCCTGGAACAACGCACCAAAGGCAGCGTGCTCGGTGCCGACTGGGCACTGAATCCGCAATGGCGTCTGGGTGTGCTCGGTGGCTATTCGAAGACCGATCTGGATGCCACCGGCGTCGACGGCAATGTCGAGAGCTGGCACGCCGGTGTTTATGCGCAGCATCAAAACGGCCCGCTGGCCTTGCGCCTGGGCGCGGCTTACAGCGGTCATCAGGGCGAAAGCAAGCGCACCATCGCGTTCAACGGTTTCAGCGACCGCCCCAAAGGCGATTACGATGCCGACAGCCAGCAAGCCTTCGCCGAACTCGGCTACGCCATGGGCACTGGCCGGCTCAGCGCCGAACCGTTCGCCAGCCTCGGCTATCAGCGTTATCACCGCGAGCGCTATCAGGAAAAGGGCGGTGCGGCGGCGTTACAAGTTGACAGTCAGACTCAGGACAACTTCAGCAGCACCTTCGGCCTGCGCCTGGCGCACCTCGGCTCGCTGGACAATGGCATGAGCTTCACCCCGCGAATGGCCGCCGGCTGGAAGCACACCTACGGCGATGTCAGCAGCTCGACCCGTCAGGCGTTTGTGGTCGGCGGCACGGCGTTCAGTGTCGATGGCAGCTCGCTGGATCGTGACAGTCTGGTGCTGGAAGCAGGGCTGGATCTTGGTATTTCCGCGCGGCATACGCTGGGCTTGGGATACAGCGGCGAGATTGGCAGCAACAGCCGTAATCACGGGTTGATCGGGCAATGGCAGATGAGTTTTTGAGATTTCGCCAATCTGGATTTCAGCGGAAGTTGTAGGTAAAGGCGTCTGGATGGTTGGGTAATCATGGCGGGCTCGCCTCCCGCCGACGACCGGGCTACAAAAGCAGACGCGATCACCTGCATGTGGCTCGGAATTGCCCGGCATCGGAGGACCGGCGTCGACTTTTACAGTTTGGCCTCAATTCACCTGAGGCGAACGGAATGCCCATTCAATGCAAATACAAGCTCCAACATCTTGTCCTCGCGGTTGCGCTGGCAGTCGGTTGCGTAGAGTTTTCTCTTGCGGAGCAGACTGAGCCAGACACGTCTGTCGTGAAAGAGGTGAAACCCAAGAACCCGCGCAAACCTAAGGACAAACCTGCTCCGCTCAAGCTCGCTGAAGAAACAACGCGTGAGGAAAAGATCGCTCCCCCCCTGGAAAAAATCCCCGTCAGCACTGAGCTTCCCGTGGTCCCCGCTCACACAGCCGACGACATTTCATCCAAAAAAATTGCCACGACAGAGAGCGGCAGCGCACTCAAAGAAAGCCTGGAAAAACCAGCGCCCTTACCGGAACCGGTTCTGGCCGAAACGCCTGCGACTCAACAAGCCTCATTGGCTGACCAGCCACCGTCAACGGACTCCCCTTCACCAGCAGGCAACTCAGCCATTGCGGCTCTGCTCGCTGCCGACGAAACCACCGCAGCACTCGCCCTCAATCAATTGTCCGGCGGCAGCAACGCCAACCTCGCCAAGGCCACCTTGAGCAGCGTCACACCGGTCAGCGCCAGCCTGCTGTCGGCCATGCTTCAGCTCGACGACCAGCATGACAACCAGCCAAGCGCACCCCGCCACGCGGCCGGAAACGCCGAGAGCGGCAGGATCTGGCTGCAAGCCCTCGGTCATAGCGGCAAACTGGATCGCGATGTGGAGCCCATGCAGCATTCCACCAAAGGACTGCTGCTCGGTGCGGACTGGCGCCTCAACGAAGAATGGCGACTGGGCTTGATGGGCGGCACCTCCGACACACGTATTGATAGCAAGGAACTGGACGGCGATCTCGACAGTTGGCACCTCGGCGCCTACGCCATGCGCCAGACCGGTCCGTTGGCACTTCGGCTCGGCGCAGCCTGGAGCAACCATGAAGGCAGTACCCGTCGCGAAGTCGCGTTCGGCCGCTTCCATGACCGACTCAAAGGCAACTACCAGGCCAGCACCCAGCAAGTGTTCATCGAGTCGGGATACAACCTGGGGCGGGCCAACGTCAGCATCGAGCCCTTTGTCGGCCTCGGCTACCAACGCTACCAGCGCAACGGCTACACCGAGAAAGGCGGAGCGGCGGCACTCAAGGTTCACGCTCAATCCCAGGGTAACTTCAACACTACCGTCGGTCTGCGCATGGCGAACGTCAGCACACTGGATAACGGTATGCGCCTCACGCCACGATTCAGCGCGGGATGGAAACACGTTTACGGCGAGACCTACACCAGCACCCGACAACGTCTGGTCACCGGCGGCCATGGCTACACCGTTTACGGCGCAGAGCTGGATCGCAATAGCCTGACGCTGGACACCGGGCTTGATCTGGCCGTCTCGTCCAGCCACACATTCGGCATTGGCTTGTCGGGCGAGATCGGTACCGACAGCCGAAACCACGGCGTATCGGGCCAGTGGCGAATGGCGTTCTGAGTCCAGACTGGCTGCTGCCGCACGTTGCGGCAGCAACCTGAAAGCAAAAAAAAGGGGAGCACATGCTCCCCCGAGGTTTAAAGCGTTGTATCGAGGCCGTTATCTCAGCCTTCGATCTCGATCAGGATTTCGCCCGGGTTCACCCGGTCGCCCTTGGCAACGTGGATGGCGGTGACCTTGCCGGCAATCGCGGCCTGGACTTCGGTCTCCATCTTCATCGCTTCGGTGATCAGCACGGCCTGGCCCGCCTTGACGGTGTCGCCTTCCTTGACCAGCACATCGACGATGTTGCCCGGCATGGTGGTGCTGACGTGGCCCGGTGCCGAAGCCTGCTTGCGCTTGCTGCTGCCGCCGCCGACGAATTCGTTGAGCGGCTCGAACACCACTTCTTCCGGCATGCCGTCGATGGACAGGTAGAAGTGACGCTTGCCCTCAGCCTTGACGCCGACACCGGTGATGTCCACGCGGTAGGTTTCGCCGTGGACGTCGATGACGAACTCGGTCGGTACGCCTTCGCCACCGGCCGAAGCCACCTTGCCCGCTTCCGGGATCGGCAGCAGCACTTCCGGGGTGAGGGTGCCGGCGGCACGCTCCTCGAGGAACTTGCGGCCGATGTCCGGGAACATCGCGAAGGTCAGCACGTCTTCTTCGGACTTGGCCAATGCGCCGATATCGGCACGCAGCTTGGTCATTTCCGGCTTGAGCAGATCGGCCGGGCGTACGTCGATCACCTCTTCGCTGCCAATGGCCTGACGACGCAGCTTCTCGTTCACGGTGCCCGGCGCTTTGCCGTAGCCGCCTTGCAGGTAGAGCTTCACCTCGTTGGTGATGGTCTTGTAGCGCTCGCCGGCCAACACGTTGAAGAACGCCTGGGTGCCGACGATCTGCGAAGTCGGGGTCACCAGCGGCGGGAAGCCGAGGTCTTCACGTACGCGCGGGATCTCCGCCAGCACTTCGCCCATGCGGTTCAGAGCGCCCTGCTCTTTCAACTGGTTGGCCAGGTTGGAAATCATCCCGCCCGGCACCTGGTTGACTTGAACACGGGTATCGACGGCGGTGAATTCGCTTTCGAACTGGTGGTACTTCTTGCGCACGGCGTAGAAGTACAGGCCAATCTCTTGCAGCAGCTCCAGATTCAAACCGGTGTCGAACTCGGTGCCTTTCAGCGCAGCAACCATCGATTCGGTGCCAGGGTGACTGGTGCCCGACGCGAAGCTGGAGATCGCGGTGTCGATGTGGTCGGCACCGTTTTCAATGGCCTTGAGCTGGCACATCGCTGCCAGGCCGGCGGTGTCGTGAGAGTGGATGAACACTGGCAGCGACTGCTCGGCTTTCAGTGCACGCACCAGCTCACCGGTCGCGTACGGGGTCAGCAGACCGGCCATGTCCTTGATCGCCACCGAGTCGCAACCCATGGCTTCCATTTGCTTGGCCTGGGCAACGAACGCGTCGATGGTGTGCACCGGACTGGTGGTGTAAGCGATGGTGCCCTGGGCGTGTTTGCCGGCAGCTTTCACCGCTTCGATCGCCACGCGCAGGTTACGCACATCGTTCATCGCGTCGAAGATGCGGAACACGTCGATGCCGTTGACCGCGGCCTTGGCGACGAACGCCTTGACCACGTCATCGCTGTAGTGGCGGTAGCCCAGCAGGTTCTGCCCGCGCAGGAGCATTTGCAGACGGGTGTTGGGCAGCGCGGCGCGCAGTTGGCGCAGACGCTCCCACGGGTCTTCTTTCAGGAAACGCACGCAGGCGTCGAAGGTCGCGCCGCCCCAGCATTCCAGCGACCAGTAGCCGACTTTGTCGAGCTTGTCGCAGATCGGCAGCATGTCTTCGGTGCGCATGCGGGTGGCGAGCAGCGATTGGTGGGCGTCGCGCAGGATGGTGTCGGTTACGAAAATCTTTTTAGTCATTGTTCTATTCCTCACAGGCCTGCGTGGGCGGCGATGGCGGCGGCGATGGCCAGGGCCAGCTCTTCGGGTTTGCGCTTGATCGAGTAGTTGGTCAGTTCGGGGTGGCTTTCGACGAAGCTGGTATTGAACTGGCCGCTACGGAATTCCGGGTTGCGCAGGATTTCCTGGTAGTACGCGGCGGTGGTCTTCACGCCTTGCAGGCGCATGTCGTCGAGCGCGCGCAGACCACGGTCCATGGCCTCTTCCCAGGTCAGCGCCCAGACCACCAGTTTCAGGCACATCGAGTCGTAGAACGGCGGAATGGTGTAGCCGGTGTAGATCGCCGTATCGGTACGCACGCCCGGGCCGCCGGGGGCGTAGTAGCGCGTGATCTTGCCGAAGCTCGGCAGGAAGTTGTTCTTCGGGTCTTCGGCGTTGATTCGGAATTGCAGGGCAAAACCGCGATGCTGGATGTCTTCCTGCTTCACCGACAGCGGCAGCCCGGAGGCGATGCGGATCTGTTCGCGGACGATGTCGATCCCGGTGATTTCTTCGGTGATGGTGTGTTCCACCTGCACCCGGGTATTCATCTCCATGAAGTACACCTCGCCCTCGGCGAGCAAAAACTCCACGGTGCCGGCGTTCTCGTAACCCACGGCCTTGGCCGCACGCACCGACAGGTCGCCGATGTAGGCGCGCTGTTCCGGGGTCAGCTGCGGGCTCGGGGCGATTTCGATCAGCTTCTGGTTACGGCGCTGGATCGAGCAGTCACGTTCGAACAGATGCACGACGTTGCCGAAGCTGTCGCCGAGTATCTGCGCTTCGATGTGCTTGGGATTGACGATGCATTTTTCCAGGAACACTTCCGCCGAACCGAAGGCCTTGGTGGCTTCGGAAATGACGCGAGGGAAGTTCTGTTCGAGTTCTTCGCGGCTGTTGCAGCGACGGATACCGCGACCGCCACCACCGGAAGTGGCCTTGAGCATCACCGGGTAACCGATGCGGTCGCCCTCGCTCAATGCTTCCTCGATGCCGGAGACGTTGCCTTCGGTGCCCGGCGTGACCGGCACGCCGGCCTTGATCATGCTGCGGCGCGCTTCGGTCTTGTCGCCCATGCGGCGGATGACTTCCGCCGACGGGCCGATGAATTTGATCCCGCGTTCGGCGCAGATGTCTGCCAGCTCGGCGTTTTCCGAGAGGAAACCGTAGCCGGGGTGCAGCG
>Ga0207713_1002198_pt1 | contig 14458 bp, 11 predicted proteins | sample KBSS64metaG_FD_184404 | JGI IMG/M metagenome (GOLD analysis project Ga0207713, IMG submission 184404) | Switchgrass rhizosphere microbial communities from Kellogg Biological Station, Michigan, USA - KBS S6-4 metaG (SPAdes) (version 2) | ecosystem: Host-associated > Plants > Roots > Rhizosphere >...
GGTTCAGATCGACATAGGCGACGCGCCGATGCGTGTCTTCCGACAGATGGCGCGCGACGTTGAGCGCGAGCGTCGTCACCCCGACGCCGCCGCGCGAGCCCGTGAACGCAATCGTCTTGCCGGCGCGCGCGAGCATCACCGGGCTCACCTTGCCCTCGGAGACGTTGACCGTGCGCTTGAGCAGCTCGACCGTGATGGGCTTGACGAGGTAATCTCGCACGCCGATCTTGAGCAGGCTGCGAAACAGGCCGACGTCGTTGCGCTCGCCGAGCGCCACGACCTGCACCGACGGCTCGCACACTTCGGCGAGGCGGCCGAGGTCTGACAGCGGCATCACGGAGTCCTGCAGGTCGACGAGCAGGAAGAGCGGCGAGCGGTCGACGCGGGCGAGATACGCGATCGCGTCGTCGACGCTGCCGACGACGATATGCGCGTGCGGCATCGCCTGTTCGAGCACGAAGCTCTTGACGATCTGCTCGGTCTTGCGATCGGACACGAAGGCGATGAAATCCGCGTTGCGCGTGCCGGACTTGCTCTTCGAGAAGGAGAACTCTGTGCTCATGGCTGGCCTTATGTGCTTCTGGCTGTGTTGCGTCGCATCACTTGCTGTCGCGCGAGGTCGATCTGTCGAGCGGAATCACGCGGCCGGTCTCGTAGCGCCGCACCGCGCTCGCCGCCACCGCCGCGTTCGCCGGGCCGAGCGTCTGCGGATGCACGGCGTCTTCGGGGTGGGCGAGTTGCGCGGCGAGATTCGTGTAGGTCGCGCAGCCCCATTGCATGCTCGGGCGGCGGATGCCGGCGTCAGTCAGCAGCGACGGGCGCGCGAGGCTGTCGCAATCGGGCGGCACGGCCGACGTGCCGTCGTAGCCGATCACCGTTTCGTTCGGCATGTTGCGCGGCGGCTTGAAGCAGCCGCCGGCGGCGACGGCGAACGAGCCGGCGAGAAGGAGCGAAAGCAGTCGTGTGTGTTTCATCGCGGGCTCAATAGACGTAGCCGGCCGCGCCGACGAGACGCGGCTGTCCGGCCTGAGCCGGCGCTCCGCCGTTCTGGCGCCGGAAGCTGTATTCGACATCGCTCGACGGCGAGATCAGCGAATCGAGCGGCGTGCGCAGTTTCGACGGATCGGTCGGCTCGACGAGATACGGCGTGACCATGATCACGAGCTCCGTCTTGTTGTTCTGGTAGTTCGTCGACGAGAACAGCTTGCCGAGGATCGGAATCGAGCCCAGGCCCGGCACCTGCGAAACGACGTCGCTCGTATTGCTCTGCAGGAGCCCCCCGATCGCGAAGCTCTGGCCGCTCGCGAGCTCCACGGTCGTGTCCGCGCGACGAACGGAGAGTCCCGGCACGGTGACGCCGCCGGTCGTCACGCTCGCGGTCGTGTCGATCTGGCTGACTTCCGGGCGCACCTTCAGGCTGATGCGCCGGTCCGAGAGCACGGTCGGCGTGAAATCGAGCTTGACGCCGAACTGCTTGAACTCGACGGTGATCGCGCCGTTGGTCTGCGAAACGGGAATCGGAAATTCGCCGCCCGCGAGAAAGCTCGCCGTCTGCCCCGACAGCGCGACGAGATTCGGCTCGGCGAGCACCGTCAGCAGGCCTTCCTGATTCAGCGCGTCGACGAGCGCGCGGATGTCCACGTTGTTCGTCCTGAAGGCGCCGAGGATCGAATAGGCGTTGTTGGTCGGCAGATTGACCGGATAGGTCACGGCGCCGTTGGCGCCGGTGAGGGGCTGGCTCAGGTTATAGATCGGGCGGCCGCTGAAGATGCCGCCATAAAAGTTGCCGACCGCGTTGCCCATCGCCTGCCAGTTGATGCCGAGCTGCTGCGTGATGTTGCGATCCACTTCGGTGATGCGCACGCGCAACTGCACTTGCAGCGGGCGGTCGATCGTCATGCGGTTGACGAGCACTTCCTTGTCGGCGAGATAGGGCGTCACCGCCTGGACGACGGCGTCGGCATCCGCCGGCGTCGCCGCCTGGCCGCTCAGCATCAGCGAGCCTTGTCCCGTCGCGACCTGCACGTTCGTGTTCGGAAAGCGCGCGGCGAGCATGGCGCGCAAGGTGATCATGTCGCGCGACACGACGATCGTGCGCTGCACGAGCGGACGGTTGTTGGCGCCGAGCACGTAGAGCGTCGTCGTGCCGGTTTTCTTGCCGAGCACGAAAACCGCCCTGGGCGAGGGCACGTGCACGTCCGCGACGGCGGGATCGGCGACGAAGACCGAGACGGCGTTTTCGTTCAGTGGCAACACCGTGCCCTTGCCCGCGTCGAGCACGAGCGCGCCTTGGGCACCGGCGGGCGCCATCGCGTCCGTCATGCCGCCGCGCGCGACGTTCGCGGCGCGCACGGCCGAGGGCGCGCCGGCGTAGGGCGGCATGTTCGCCGGCTCCGCGGCATGCGCGGCGGCGCACCCGACGAGCGACACGCACGCCAGAAGCACGGCGACTGGCGCGCTATCCGCGCGACCCGCGGTGCGAGTCGGACTGAACTGCGTCTTCATGGATGTGAATCCTGGCGATGGCACGCTTTCGAACGGGGGCACGGTGTCAACGCTCCGCGGGCACGGAGGGCAGCGGCGGGACGCCCTGGCCCGAACCGCCCGCCTGGGCAACGCTCGACGTTTCCGACTTCTCGGAGCCGCGGTAGATGGTCACGGTGCGCGGCATGGCCGGCGCGGCGCTCGGCGCGCCCGACTGAGCGGGGCGCGTGCGCGGCAGCTCGCGCACGGCGCGGGAGATGTCGCCGGCCCAGAGAGGCTTGCGCTCGTCGGCGGAAGCGCCGGCGGCCGCCGCCGGTTCGCGGCTGACGGTCGCGAAGCTGCGCAGCGCGAGCGACAGGCTGCCGAGCCGCGCCGCGACCGCCACGACTTCGCCCATGCGCGGCGTGACTTCGAGCGTCACGGTGCGGGCGCGGACCACGGCGACGTCGGCGTCGCCGTCGTTTTTCGGCCGCTTGATTTCGGAACCGACGGCGAGCACGCGCACGTGCTCGACCACCGTCTCGCTCGATACCGCGAGATCCGGGGATTCGGTGCGCCGGTCCATTTGCTGCGTGAGGAGCAGGTCGACGTAATCGCCCGGCTGGATCAGCCCGGCGTTGCCGGACACGTCGTCGACGGCGACCGAGACCGCGCGCATGTCGGGCTTGAGCGTCGCGGCGAGGAAGCCGGGGGCGCTCGGCAGAAAGACGTCGTCGGATACGAGGACGGTGCCGCTCGCGACCGGATGGCGCAGCAGCGCGCCCTTCAGGTCGGGCGCACCCGCGACGCCCGCGACGATGGCGCTGGACGGAATGTCCGCCTTGGGAATGTCCTTCCAGGCGAGGTCCTCGTCGCGCAGCAACAGGCCTTGCGGCAGGTTCGCCGCGCTCACCAGCACTTTCTCGCTCGTCACGACGGGCTTTGCCGTGCGCGACGCGCTCGCAAGGACGACGCGCACGATCAGCGCGACCAGGAGTGCGCCGAGCAGCAGCACGGCAAACTTGATGATGTTGGACATGAGGACGTCGTCCTATCGCGTCGAGATGAGGTGCAGCAGGGCAGGCAGCACGATGACGAGACCGCCGCCGAAGGCGAGCGCCACGCCGTACGGAACGCCGCGCGCCGCGGAGAACATCGCGAGCGCGCGCAGCGGCACGAAGCGCTGAGACGGATTCATGTTGCGGGTGGCGAGACTCACGAGCGACACCACGGTCCCGATCACGGAGATGAGCGTCAGCGTGGCGAGCGAAAGACCGAATCCCACCCAGAGAAAGATGACGGAAGCGAGCTTGGCGTCGCCACCGCCGAGCATCCGCGCGACGAACAGGACCGCGCAGGCCAGAAACACGACGACTGCAAGCAGCAGATGCGAGATCACATCGTCGAGCGACATGCCGGCGATGAGCGCATCGACGAAAAAGAGTGCACCGATCGAGAGGACGATGCTCGTCGGCAGACGTCGGGTGCGTACGTCGATGACAGCGAGCCAGAGTAGGGCGCCCAGCACGACAAGACGAATGACGAGAGACGGTACGGTCACGATGGACTCGATTCGGTTAGGCGATACAGGGGTCCGGGCGTTTGACGGCCCGGACCTGATGCTCGACTGCTTAGGCGCCTGCCGCGCTCTTAACCTTGGTGGTCAGGTTGGTGAAAATGTCCGAGAGGTTGGTGCTGAAGGTCGAGCCGACCAAGGTCAGTGCGACCACGACGATGCCGGCGAGGATGGCGTATTCCATGGCGCTGACGCCACGTTCGTCGCGCACGAAGGCTTTCAGAAGTTTTTGCATATTGCTTCCTTGATGAGTGAGAGTCGGGTTTGCAGTGCCAGGGGGAAGTGCTTACCGTTTGGATCATATCCATGGCCGCCCAGGCCAAACGCGAGAACAAAAGGCAGAACAGGCCTCAATTTGAAACGACCTGGGTGATATGGATAAGCGCGTTAACGGCAAGGGCTTGACGGGCTTTAATCGATTCGAACAAATGCGCCCCGAGCCGGACGATTTCGCGGAAAAAGCGCACTGTTTGTCCACCCGCAAGCGATTGCGCGGCATCCCAAACAGCGATGCAACCGGTGCACTCGCTGTTGCGCGCACAGGGCGCGATGTGGGCACGCACGTTGCTCGCGCGTCAAGGGCCAGTCCACTTCATATGGAGGTCCGACATGCCCGAAAAGAAAACCCTCGAGCGCGCAGCGAAGGCGAAGCGCGCAGGCAAGTCCCCGAGCACGCAGGCGGGTGCGTTCGTGAAGGAGCAGATCGATCACATTCGCGAAGGCAAGCACGGCGCGAAGTCGGCGAAGCAGGCCATCGCGATCGGGCTGTCCGAAGCGCGTCGCTCGGGCGTGAAGACGAAGGCGCCGAAGAAGGGCACGACGTCCGAGGCCACGCGCAAGAAGGCCGCGCAGGACACGAAGGCCGCGCATCGCACGAAGCGAAGCCCGAGCACCGAGTCGAAGGCGAAGCGTTCAGCCGTGTCCACGCGCGTGCTCAAGCGCGAAAGCACCAAGGCCGCTTCGCACAAGTCCCTGTCGCGTCAATCGCACGCGGCTGCGAGCCGGCGCTCGGCGGCGGATCGGTCAGCGGCGGCGAAGAAAGGCTGGGCGACGCGACGCGCCCGTGCCGCCGGTGCATCGAAGGGCACGCGTCACGCGTCGCGTTGAGCGGGAAGCATCCGCGCGAACGAAACGGCCATCGTTGCCAGTTCTTGCGCCGCGGGCGTGAGAGGGACGCCCGCGCGCCGCAGCAGACATACCGGCGTTTTCGCGGCGCGCTCGGCGATAGGCACGATCTCGACGTGCTCCCGGAAGAACGGATGCCCGGCGAGGCTCGCGGGTTCCAGACCGATATAGTCGCTCGACGCAATGCAGTGCAGGGTGTCGAACACGGCTTCGGTCGTCGCGGCGATGCGCGGCGGCGCGAGCTTCGCGTGCTCGAAGAGCGCCGACAGCTTGTTGCCCAGCGCACCGCCGCCGCGTTGCCGCGTGCTGACCCATTCCGCGTCCTGGAGGGCGGGCAGCGAGCGCGCACGCCCGAGCGGATGCCCGCGCCGCGCGATCACCGCGACTTCGGTGTCGAAGAGCGGGGTGGCGTCCATGTCGTGGATGTCGGCATCGGGGGAGATCAGGGCGAGCGCGAAGTCGAGGCTGCCGTCGCGAACCCATGAAGTCAGCATCCGCGACGTCGCGCTCGTCAGATGCACGTCGATGCGCGGACAGCGCTCGCGATAGCTCGCGAGCAGCGCGGGAAAGAGGCGCATCGTCGCTTCCGCGGCGAGGCCGAGCGCAACGCGGCCCGTCAGTTCGCCGCGCAACTGGCGCATTTCTTCTTCGGTCTTTCTGCACTCGCCGAGAATCAGGTCGGCGCGCAGACGCAATCGCTCACCGACCGGCGTCAGGCGCGCGCCGCGCACGTCCCGCTCGAACAGCGGCCCGCCCGCGAGCGTCTCGAGCTTCTGCAATTGCTGGGTGATGCCGCTTTGCGCGACATCGAGCCGCCGCGCGGCCGCACGCACGCTGCCCGCCTCGGCAACGGCGACGAACATGCGCAATTGCGTCAGAGTCATATCCACGCTCGGCGTCTCCGTCGGGTGATCTCGAAAAGTGATCATGATAAGCAAAATGCGTCTTTTTGAGAGCGTCTTGCGCTCGTACCATCGGTGGCACCAAAACGGAGACGCCGCCTTCATGTACAGACTCAGCTCACTCTTCCTGGCCGCCGCGCTCGTCGCGGCCGCGCCGCTTCAGGCGAAAGATGCCGACGCCCTGCGCCTTGGCATCGATCCCGGCTATCCCCCGATGGACGTGAAGACGCCCGACGGCCACGTCGCGGGTTTCGACGTCGATCTCGGCGATGAAATCTGCCGCCGCATCGCGATGCGCTGCCAGTGGGTGGAACTCGAATTCTCGGGGATGATTCCCGCGCTGCAGGCACGCAAGATCGACGGAATCATGTCGTCGATGGCGATCACCGACAAGCGCATGAAGCAGATCGCGTTTTCCACCAAGCTCTTTCAGTTCCGCTCGCGCCTGATCGCGAAGCAGGGCACGCCGCTCACGGCGAGCGCGCAGGGCTTGCGGGGCAAGCGCATCGGCGTGCAGAGCGGCAGCCAGTTCGAAACCTACGCGCTGAAAAACTGGCAGCCGGGCGGCGTCGAGGTGGTGTCGTATCAGAGCATGGAAGGCGTGCTGAACGACCTGAGCGCGGGACGCATCGACGCCGCGCTGCTCGGTTCGGTGGAAGCGGAGCACGGGTTCCTGAAGACGCCGCGCGGCGCGGGCTTCTCGTTCGTCGGCGAGCCGCTTTCGATGGGCGATCACGGCGTCGGCATGGGCCTGCGCCAGGACGATACGGCGCTCAAGGCGAAAGTCGACAAGGCCGTGAACGACATGCGCGCCGACGGCACGTATCAGAAGATCGCGCGCAAGTACTTCGACTTCGACGTGTACGGCGACTGAGGATTTCTCGATGCAAACCAGACGCCATTCACTCGTTTCCACGACGCTCGGCACCTCGCGCGAGCTCGTCAGCTTTCATTTCGGCGACGCGAAGCGCGACGGCGAGAAGGTCTACATTCAGGCGTCGTTGCACGCCGACGAAACGCCCGCGATGCTCACCGCATGGACGTTGAAGAAGCGGCTCGCCGCGCTCGACGCCGAAGGCCGCGTGCGCGGTGAAATCGTGCTCGTGCCGGTGGCGAATCCGATCGGTCTGTCGCAGCATGTGCTCGGGCAATTTCTCGGGCGCTTCGAGGCGAACAGCGGCCACAACTTCAACCGCAGCTTTCCGATGCCGCCCGCCGCGGCGTTGATCGAGCGCGTGGGCGCGCATTTATCGTCCGCGGATGCCGCGCACAACGCGCGCCTTGTGCGCGGCGCGCTCGTCGAGATGCTCGGAGAAATGACCGCGAAGAACGAATTCGAATCGCTGCGGCTCGCGCTGCTGACGCTGGCGTCACGAGCCGATATCGTGCTCGATCTGCATTGCTCGCTCGAAGCGACGATGCACGTTTATACGAGCCCCGCGAGCTGGCCCGCGATCGAGCCGCTCGCGCGCCATCTCGGCGCGAACGGCGTGCTGCTCGCGACCGATTCCGGCGGGCAGTCTTTCGACGAAGTTCATGCGCTGCTGTGGAACGAACTGCGCGAGCGCCTCGGCGAGAGGACGCCGCTCGGCGCGCCGAATATCGCGGCGACGATCGAACATCGCGGGCAGCGTGATGTCGATTACGACACCGCCGCGCATGATGCCGATGCCATCGTCGATTATCTGATCGCGCGTGGCGTGATCGAGGGCGATGTGAAGGACGCGCCGCCGCTTGCGCAACCCGCGACGCCGCTTGCGGGCAGCCAGCAGTTGATCGCGCCGGTGAGCGGGATCGTCGTGTATCGGGCGACGGTGGGCGCACTGCTCAGAGCGGGCGATCCGGTGTTCGATATCGTCGATCCGGTCACCGATGCGGTGACCACCATCGCCACGGATAACGACGGCGTCTTCTACATGCGCCGCGCGATCCGCTTCGTGTATGCGGGCGCGCCGATGGGGCGCGTGACGGGGAAGAAGGCGATCAGGAGCGGGGTGCTGATCGGGGCGTGAGGGTCCGGCGAGCCGCATCGCGAGCGTGTCGAGCGCGCGCTTGCCTTGCTCGCTAGAATGACTGCTCCCTTCCGCGTTCCCCTTCGAGGAGTCTCGCCATGCTGGACTTCGAACGCCACGCCCGCACGCCGACGCTCGATATCGCCTACGCCGATTCCGGTCCCGCCGATGGCCCCGTCGTCCTCCTGATTCACGGCTGGCCCGACGCGGCCCGCGCCTGGAACGCGGTCGCCGCACGGCTCAACGAAGGCGGCTATCGCACCATCGTTCCGGAACTGCGCGGCGCGGGCGGCACGCGTTTTCTATCCGCCGACACCGTGCGCGACGGCTCGGGGGTCGCGCTCGCGCAAGATGCCATCGATCTCGCCGATGCGCTCGGCATCGCGCAATTCGATGTCGTCGGCCACGACTGGGGCGCGCGCGCCGCGTACACCCTCTCCGCGCTGTTTCCCGAGCGCGTGCGCCGCATGGCCGCGCTCGCGCTCGCGTATCAGCCGCGCGGCGTCTTCAAACTGCCGGATTTCTCTCAGGCGCGGCGCTTCTGGTACCAATGGTTCATGTCGCTCGATGGCGGCCCGGACGCCGTCGCCGCCGATCCCAAAGGCTTCGCGCGCATCCAGTGGGACACGTGGTCGCCGCCCGGCTGGTTCGACGAAGCAGAATTCGCGGCGACGGCGCGCGCCTTCGAGAACCCGGATTGGGTGCCGATCACGCTGAACGCGTACCGGCGTCGCTGGCGCAGCGACCAGCCGTCCGATCCGGCGCTCGCGAAACTGTATGCGCGGCTCGCGACGATCGAGCGCATCGGCGTACCCGCGCTGATGATCCAAGGCGGCGCCGATTCCTGCGATGAACCCGCGAGCTCTGAAGGACAGGACGTGTATTTTCCGGCGGGATACCGGCGCGTGATCGTCGATGGCGCGGGGCATTTTCCGCTGCGTGAAGCGCCGGACGCCGTTGCGGATGCCGTCATCGCGCATCTGACGTGACGGCGGATCAGGCGAGCGTCTTGCGCACGGAAGCGGACACTCGTAGCACGTTTGGCGACAACTACTGTATGCGTGTACAGTACTGTTCGCTATGGCGGGCGCGCACATCCGAACACTCGTGCGACCTCGCCCACGGCTTTCAGCGAGCCGCCTAACCTATTGAACCGGTTGAAAAATTGGCATCGAACAACGCAATCCGCATTCGCGGCGCACGTCAGCATAACCTCAAGAATCTCGATCTCGACCTGCACACCGGCCAGATGACGGTCGTGACCGGGCCTTCCGGCTCGGGCAAGTCGAGCCTCGTATTCGATACGCTCTACGCGGAAGGCCAGCGCCGCTACGTCGAGACTTTCAGCGCGTACGCGCGCCAGTTTCTCGACCGGATGGACCGTCCGCAGGTCGATCGCGTGGACGGCGTGCCGCCCGCGATCGCCATCGACCAGACGAATCCGGTGCGCAGTTCGCGCTCGACCGTCGGCACGATGACCGAGCTCAACGATCACCTGAAGCTGTTCTACGCTCGGGCCGCCGAACTGTTCGACAGGAAGACGTCGCAGCGCGTGCGCCACGACACGCCCGAAACGATCTACGCCGAGCTGCTCGAACGCACGCGCGCCGACGATCCGCGTCTCGCGATCACGTTTCCGGTCGAATTGCCGGATACCGCGAGCGATGAAGAAGTCGAGCAATGGCTGTCCGCGAGCGGCTACACGCGCGTGCAGGCGAAGCGCCACGTACAGACGGAATCCGGCGCACGGCAGATGCTCGATGTCGTCGCGGATCGCTTTCGCCTGCAGAACACGGAGCGCTCGCGTGCGTTCGAGGCGATCGAAAGCGCGTTGCTGCGCGGCACCGGCCGCGTCGACATTTACGTGCTGAAGGACGAAGGCGAGCCGGAAATCTGGCGCTTCTCCACCGGCTTGCACAGCCCGGAAAGCGATCTGCGCTACGCGGACCCGCAGCCCGCGCTGTTCTCGTTCAATTCGGCGTACGGCGCGTGCGAAACGTGCCGCGGCTTTGGCCGCGTGATCGGCGTCGATTACGGGCTCGTCATTCCGGACGACAAGAAGACGCTGCGCGAAGGCGCCGTCAAGACGCTGCAAACGCCCGCGTGGAAAGAGAACCAGGACGATCTCGTGAAGTACGGCGCGAAGGCGGGCATCCGTCTCGGCGTGCCGTGGAAGGATCTCACGCAGGAAGAGCGCGACTGGGTCATCAAGGGTTCGCCCGACTGGACCGGCAAGTGGCAGAACCAGTGGTACGGCGTGCAGCGCTTCTTCGACTATCTGGAGTCGAAGGCGTACAAGATGCACATCCGCGTGCTGCTGTCGAAATATCGCAGCTATACGACGTGCCCGGTGTGCGCCGGCGCGCGGCTGAAAACCGAATCGCTGCTGTGGCGTCTGGGCACGAAGGAACAGGCCGATGCGGTGCTGTCGCCGTCGGATCGCTTCATGCCGGAAGGCGTCGACTGGACGCGCGCGCAACTCGAGGCGCTGCCGGGCCTCACGGTTCACGATCTGATGCTGATGCCGATCGAACGCATCCGCCGCTTCTTCGATTCGCTGACGCTGCCTTCGACGCTGCTCGACGAAGCGCTCAAGCTGCTGCACGCGGAAGTGCGCACGCGCCTCAAATATCTCTGCGATGTCGGGCTCGGCTATCTGACGCTCGATCGCCAGAGCCGCACGCTCTCGGGCGGCGAAGTGCAGCGCATCAACCTGACGACCGCGCTCGGCACGTCGCTCGTGAATACGCTCTTCGTGCTCGATGAGCCGAGCATCGGCCTGCATCCGCGCGATCTGAACCGCATTGTCGAGGCGATGCACCGGCTGCGCGACGCGGGCAATACGCTCGTCGTCGTGGAGCACGATCCGTCGGTGATGCTCGCGGCGGATCGTCTCATCGACATGGGACCGGGACCGGGCGAGCGCGGCGGTCAGATCGTCTACGACGGCGCCCCCGACGACATTCAGACCACCGACACCCTGACGGGCGCGTATCTCGGCGGCCGCAAGCATGTCGCGCATGCGTCGAACTGGAACCGGCGCGCCGTCGATGCGAACACGCCGCATCTCACGCTCGAAGGCGCGAGCGACCACAACCTGCGGGACGTGACGGTCGATATTCCGCTGCAACGTCTCGTCTGCGTGACGGGCGTATCCGGCTCGGGCAAATCGACGCTGATTCAGGACGTGCTCGCGCCCGCGCTGATGCGTCATTTCGGCAAGGCTACGGAAACGCCCGGCGCGTTTCGCGCATTGAAGGGCGCGGAGCATCTGAGCGATGTCGTTTTCGTCGATCAGTCGCCGATCGGGCGCACGGCGCGCTCGAATCCGGCGAGCTACGTCGGCGCGTTCGATGAAATCCGCAAGCTCTATGCGAAGGCGCCGCTCGCGTTGCAACGCGGCTACAGCGCGAGCATGTTCAGCTTCAATTCGGGGGACGGACGCTGCCCGACATGCGGCGGCTCGGGCTTCGAGCACGTCGAGATGCAGTTCCTGAGCGATGTCTATCTGCGTTGCCCGGATTGCGATGGACGGCGTTATCGCGCTAAATTCTCGAAGTGAAGATCGAGCGCGGCGGCCGTCAATTGAGCGTCGCCGACGTGCTCGAACTGACCGTGAGCGAAGCCGTCGATCTCTTCGCCGGCGACAAGGAAGTGCTGCGCGTGCTGCAGCCGATCGTCGATGTGGGTCTCGAATACGTGAAGCTCGGTCAGCCGGTACCGACGCTGTCGGGCGGCGAGGCGCAGCGACTCAAGCTCGCGGGTTATCTCGCGGAAACGTCGCAAAGCAAAGGCAGCGAACGCCGCCTCTTCATGTTCGACGAGCCGACCACCGGTCTGCATTTCGACGACATCGCCAAGCTGATGCAGGCGCTGCGGCGATTGCTCGAGCGCGGGCATTCGCTGATCGTCATCGAACATAACCTCGATGTGATTCGCGCGGCCGACTGGATCATCGATCTCGGTCCCGAAGGCGGCGATGGCGGCGGTCAGGTCGTGTGCATCGGCACGCCCGACGACGTGGCCGCGTGCGAGCAGTCGCATACGGGCCGCGCCTTGCTCGATTACGAAGACGCGATGGCGCCCGGCGCGGCGCAAAAGCGCGCGGGCGTGCCGCTGCAACTCGCGGCGGAAGTCGCGAGCGCGCGCCGCGCGTTGCAGGGCGAGGACGTCGTGCGCATCGTCAACGCGCGCGAGCACAACCTGAAGTCGCTCGACGTCGATATCCCGCACAACAAGTTCAACGTCGTGACGGGCGTGTCCGGCTCGGGCAAGTCGACGCTCGCGTTCGACATCCTCTTTCACGAAGGCCAGCGACGTTATCTCGAATCGCTCAATGCGTATGCGCGTTCCATCGTGCAGCCCGCGGGACGTCCCGAAGTCGATGCCGTGTACGGCATTCCGCCGACCGTCGCAATCGAACAGCGTCTGTCGCGCGGCGGGCGCAAGTCGACCGTCGCGACGACGTCGGAAGTCTGGCACTTCCTGCGTCTTTTGTACGTGAAGCTCGGCATCCAGCATTGCATCCACGACGGCACGCCGGTGCAGTCGCAAAGCTCGGAATCGATCGCCGCGCAGATCATGCGCGATTTCAAGGGACAACATGTCGGCCTGCTCGCGCCGCTCGTCGTGAACCGCAAGGGTGTGTACACCGATCTCGCGAAATGGGCGAAGGCGCGCGGCAACACGCATCTGCGCGTGGACGGCGAATTTCTGCCGGTGAGCCCGTGGCCCAAGCTCGACCGGTTCCGCGAGCATACGATCGAATTGCCGGTCGCGGATCTCGTCGTCTCGGCGGATAACGAAGCCGATCTGCGCCGCCTGCTCGACGAAACGCTGGAGATCGGCAAGGGCGTGATGCACCTGTGCGCGCCGCTCGACGATCTGCATGGCTCGTGGCAGGACGGCGCTCGCCGGGGCAAGGAAGAAACCCGCGTGTTTTCGACGAAGCGCGCATGTCCTGTCTGCGGCACGAGCTATCCCGAGCTCGATCCGCGCATGTTCTCGTACAACAGCAAGCACGGCTGGTGCAATACCTGCGTCGGCACGGGCGTGAAGCTCACGCGCGAGCAGCGCGCCGCGTTCGATGACACATTGTTCGCGCAGGACGATCGCGGGCGCGAGCAGAGCATCGGCTCGGTGGAGCAGGAACCGGACGATATCGTCGATCAGCCGTGTCCGGACTGCGAAGGCACGCGTCTGAACGAGGTCGCCCGTGCCGTGACCTTCGGCAACTACCCGATCACGGAAGTCGGGCGCTGGACCGTGAGCGATACGCGTGAGTGGATCTCCACGCTCAGGCTGAAAGGCCGCGATGCGGATATCGCGCGCGACGTGATCAGCGAAATCGAAGGCCGTCTGCAGTTTCTCGAAGAAGTCGGGCTCGGCTATCTGAGCCTCGACCGCGCCGCGCCGACGCTTTCCGGCGGCGAAGCGCAACGCATTCGTCTCGCCGCGCAACTCGGCAGCAATCTGCAAGGCGTGTGCTACGTGCTCGATGAACCGACCATCGGTTTGCATCCGCGCGACAACCTCATCCTGCTTGCAGCGCTGAAGAAGCTGAACGACAAGGGCAATACGCTCGTCGTCGTCGAGCATGACGAGGACACGATTCGCCGCGCGGATCACATCATCGATATCGGGCCGGGCGCGGGCAAGCGCGGCGGCACGGTGGTCGCGCAGGGCAACGTGACGGACCTCGCGGCGCACAAGGCGTCGCTGACGGGGCAGTTCCTCGCGAACCCGATCGTGCATCCGTTGCAGCCGCGCCGCGAAGTGCGTGCCGGGACCGCGAAACGTCCGGCGACGCCCGGGCAATGGCTCACGGTCGAAGGCGCGACGCTGCACAACCTGCGCAACGTGACGGCGAGCGTGCCATTGAATCGCCTCGTCGCGATCACGGGCGTGTCCGGCTCGGGCAAGTCGACCCTGGCGCGCGACGTGCTGATGACCAACCTGCTCGATGCCGTCGGCCGCTCGGTGCTGTCGTCGCCCGCGGTGCGGCGCGCGCGCAAGGCGGCGCAGGCCTCGGACACCGGCAAGCCCGCCGCGAGATCGCGCGCCAGCGTGCTCGCGCGCGAAGCGCCGCGCCCGACGTTCGACGTCACGCACGCGTGGCAGGGCTGCAGCGGCCTGACCGGTTTCGAGACCATCGACCGCGTGCTCGAAGTCGATCAGACGCCGATCGGCAAGACGCCGCGCTCGTGTCCGGCGACGTACATCGGCATGTGGGACACCATCCGCAAGCTGTTCGCCGATACGCTCGAAGCCCGCGCGCGCGGCTATACGCCGTCGCGCTTCTCGTTCAACACGGGCGAAGGACGTTGCCCGGCGTGCGAGGGCCAGGGCGTGCGCACCATCGCGATGAGCTTTTTGCCCGA
>Ga0207713_1002199_pt1 | contig 14456 bp, 10 predicted proteins | sample KBSS64metaG_FD_184404 | JGI IMG/M metagenome (GOLD analysis project Ga0207713, IMG submission 184404) | Switchgrass rhizosphere microbial communities from Kellogg Biological Station, Michigan, USA - KBS S6-4 metaG (SPAdes) (version 2) | ecosystem: Host-associated > Plants > Roots > Rhizosphere >...
AACGGGTCAGGCTGTTGTTCAATTCGTTCCAGTAGTCGGCATCGTCATCGACGAACCACGGCAGTTTTATCCGCGTCAGCTGTCCGAAAATATCCCGCTGCGGTGCCAGAAAACGCTTCAGTCCGGCGGCCCGGCGACGGATGTGCAAAATGGCGCCGTGCTCGGGGGTATACCGTTCGTCGGCATCCAGTTTTTCTTCCTCTTCATCGACCACTTCGGAGAGGCAAGTCACCAGATCCTGCACCTTGTTGGTGAGGAATTGCGCCAGATAGAGCATCAATTCGGACGAGGTTTTCGGCCCCTTGCCCTCGCCCAGCATCACCAGCAACTCGTCGGTGGCGCGCAACGGACGCAAACGCAGGGAAATCACCCGCTGGGCCGAAGCAAAAATCCGCACCGATACCATGTCTTCCGGCTCGGCGCCCGGGTTGAGATTGACCCCGCGCAAAAACAGCAACAGCTCGGAATCCGGCAGCGGCAACAGGCGTGGGCGGGTGTTTTCTTCCAGCAGCAGATCGCAGGTGAACTCGTTGAGCCCACTGGATTTGCGCAGCCAGGTCTGGGTCTGCGGGTGACTGCGATCCCAGTGCAGCCACAGGCTTTCATGAGCCTGCAGCTGCAGATCGTCGAGATCAGTCCGGGCTATCGAACGCGCACCGCCTTTACCGTCCAGCACCAGGGCATGCACCAGCCCCCATTGCGCGTTTTCTTCCTCGAACATCCTCACCCCTGTGATGACCGCGATTTATTCAGGCATTTTCAACGGACTTGGCGAGATGATCACGCCATTGTTGTCCGCATAGATGTACTGACCGGGATGGAAGGTCACACCCGCGAAGGTCACCGGCACGTTGAGGTCGCCGAGACCGCGTTTTTCAGTCTTTTTCGGATGGCTGGCCAGGGCCTGCACGCCAAGATCGGTCTGGGCGATGACGTCCACATCACGGATGCAGCCGTAGATGACCAGCCCTTCCCAACCGTTTTTCGCGGCTTTCTCGGCGATCATGTCGCCCAGCAGTGCGCAGCGCAGCGAGCCACCGCCATCGACCACCAGCACCTTGCCGTTGCCCTTGAGCTCGGCTTGTTCCTTGACCAGCGAGTTGTCTTCGAAGCATTTGATGGTCACGATTTCGCCACCGAACGAATCACGGCCGCCGAAATTGCTGAACATCGGTTCCAGCACCTGAACCAGCTCCGGATAGGCGTCGCACAGGTCAGGCGTAAGGTAATGGTTCATCGAAAAACTCCTGTAACAAGGAAGACGATCAAGGATGTCGCACTCTTTTGAAACGAGTTCCGGCGGTCGCTGTTTACCTTAGCCCATGTCATGGTCGCTGAACGAACCTGAACACAAGCTGAAACGTAATAGCGAAACAGTCACCAAATATGACCAGAACCGTCCAATGCGTCATATCTTAGCCGCAAGCCGACGCGAACGAAATGCCCTTTTCAGGGCGCCGCGTTCAGACCGCTGCCGCCAGATCCGGCTTCTCGCCAAGCAATGGCGTGTGCTGATCTGCCAGCCAGCGCGCCACCAGCGGCCAGACCTCAGCCTGCGCCGCCTTGCTGACCAGCATTTCGACATGGCCGAACTGATCGTTGAAGCCCTGCTCTCGGCCCAGATTGATGAACTGCTTGTGCTCGGAGCCAATCTGTTCGAACAGCTTCCGGCAGGCCCAGGCCGGATCCTGATGATCCCCCGCAGCGCTCACCGCCAGCACCGGCACCTGCACATCGGCCAGGCCTGCCCACCAATCCTTGTCCTTGTCGCCGAAACGACCGAACAGCCCGTACCAGCGCATGCTTTCCAGCGCCAGACCGATCGGCTCGTCCTCGGGGCCGCGCTTGAGTCGCGAGCCGGACAACTGGGCAAAACGCTTGAGAATGAAGCGCCCGCTCCATTCCACCGGCGGAATCTTCAACGGCCAGTAGGTGCGGCTGACCTGGGTGCCGAAAAACGCCGCCGACGCCACCGCAGGCTCACCGAGGTATTCGCCGCCCAACGCGGCTGCCAGCGTGATGCCACCCAGCGAGTGGCCGATCCAGTGCGGAATCTGCCCGCTCTGCTCACGGACGAACGCGGCAATCGCCGGCAGATCGTAACGGGCATAGTCGGCGACCCGGTTGCGGCGGTAGTCCTCGTTGCGCTGGGACAGGCCATGACCGCGCATTTCCGGGATCCACACATCGAAGCCCAGTCGCGTCAGATAGGCGCCAAGGCCTAGGCCTTTTGGCGAAAACCAGAAGCGCCGGTTGGAAAAACTGCCGTGCAGCAAGATCACCGGCACGCCGCGCGACGCCGGCTCATCGGCCATGCCGAGACGGGTCACCGCGATTTCCACGGACCAGTCAGGGCTGTTGCCCGGTTTCAAACGATAAACGTCTTCGCTCAGATCACCGCGTCGCTCGGCGCTGATTAGGGCGACAGGAAATAGGTTGCTGCTGCTTTGCATAATGCTCTTGCACAAAAAAGGGCGGCATCCGGAGAGCTCGCCCTACTTCAATCTTAAAGCCCCGACCCGGTTCAACGGGCCGGGGCTTCATTCACGGCTTATTCCGCCGCCTGGCCTTCGGCAAGGAAGAACCAGGTTTCCAGCACGGTGTCCGGGTTCAGCGACACGCTTTCGATGCCCTGCTCCATCAGCCACTTGGCCAGGTCCGGGTGGTCCGAAGGACCCTGACCGCAGATGCCGATGTACTTGCCGGCCTTGTTGCACGCGGCAATCGCGTTGGCCAGCAGTTTCTTGACCGCCGGATTACGCTCGTCGAACAGGTGCGCGATGATCCCGGAGTCACGGTCCAGACCCAGTGTCAGCTGAGTCAGGTCGTTGGAGCCGATCGAGAAACCATCGAAGAATTCGAGGAATTCTTCCGCCAGGATCGCGTTGGACGGCAGTTCGCACATCATGATCACGCGCAGACCGTTGTCGCCACGGGCCAGGCCGTTTTCGGCGAGCAGATCCACCACCTGGCTGGCTTCGCCGAGGGTACGGACGAACGGCACCATGATTTCGACGTTGGTCAGGCCCATCTCGTTGCGTACGCGTTTCAGCGCACGGCACTCGAGTTCGAAGCAGTCACGGAACGATTCACTGATGTAACGCGAAGCGCCACGGAAGCCCAGCATCGGGTTTTCTTCTTCCGGCTCGTACAGCTTGCCGCCGATCAGGTTGGCGTACTCGTTGGACTTGAAGTCCGACAGACGCACGATGACCTTCTTCGGTGCAAACGCAGCGGCCAGGGTGCTGATGCCTTCAACCAGCTTCTCGACATAGAAGCCGACCGGATCGTCGTAACCGGCGATGCGCTTGTCGACGCTTTCCTTGATGTCCTGCGGCAGGCCGTCGTAGTTCAACAGCGCTTTCGGGTGGACGCCGATCATGCGGTTGATGATGAACTCCAGACGGGCCAGGCCCACACCGGCGTTCGGCAGCTGCGCGAAGTCGAAGGCGCGATCCGGGTTGCCGACGTTCATCATGATCTTGAACGGCAGCTCCGGCATGGCGTCGACGGAGTTCTTCTTGATGTCGAAGCCCAGTTCGCCTTCGAAGATGTAACCGGTGTCGCCTTCGGCGCAGGACACGGTCACGCCTTGGCCATCCTTCAGCAGTTGGGTGGCGTTGCCGCAACCCACGACTGCAGGAATCCCCAGCTCACGGGCGATGATCGCCGCGTGGCAGGTACGGCCACCACGGTTGGTGACGATGGCGCTGGCGCGCTTCATGACCGGCTCCCAGTCCGGGTCGGTCATGTCGGAGACCAGCACGTCTCCCGGCTGGACCTTGTCCATCTCGGAGACGTCCTTGATGATCCGCACCTTGCCGGCGCCGATGCGCTGGCCGATGGCACGACCTTCCACCAGCACGGTGCCGGTTTCTTTCAGCAGGTAACGTTCCATGACGTTGGCCTGGGTGCGACTTTTCACGGTTTCCGGACGGGCCTGCACGATGTACAGCTTGCCGTCGTCACCGTCCTTGGCCCACTCGATGTCCATCGGGCAGCCATAATGCTTCTCGATGATCATCGCCTGCTTGGCCAGCTCGCTGACTTCAGCGTCGGTCAGGCAGAAACGCGCGCGCTCGGCCTTGTCGACATCAACGGTTTTCACGGAACGACCGGCCTTGGCCTCGTCGCCGTAGATCATCTTGATGGCCTTGCTGCCCAGGTTGCGACGCAGGATCGCCGGGCGACCGGCCTCCAGCGTGCCCTTGTGGACATAGAATTCGTCCGGGTTCACCGCGCCTTGCACGACGGTTTCGCCCAGGCCGTAGGCGCCGGTGATGAACACCACGTCACGGAAGCCGGATTCGGTATCGAGGGTGAACATCACGCCGGCGGTGCCGGTTTCCGAACGCACCATGCGCTGCACGCCGGCCGACAGGGCGACCAGCTTGTGGTCGAAGCCCTGGTGCACGCGGTAGGAAATGGCGCGGTCGTTGAACAGGGAAGCGAACACTTCCTTGGCCGCGCGGATGACGTTTTCCACGCCACGGATGTTCAGGAAGGTTTCCTGCTGACCGGCGAACGAAGCGTCCGGCAAGTCTTCGGCGGTGGCGGAGGAACGCACGGCCACGGCCACGTCAGGGTTACCGGCCGACAGCGCGGCGAACGCGGTGCGGATCTCGGTGTTCAGTTTTTCAGGGAATTCGGCTTCCATGATCCATTGGCGGATCTGGGCGCCGGTCTTGGCCAGGGCATTGACGTCATCGACGTCCAGCGCATCGAGGGCCTTGTGGATCTGATCGTTCAGACCGCTCAGTTCCAGGAAATCACGATAGGCCTGCGCCGTGGTGGCGAAGCCGCCGGGGACCGAAACACCGGCACCGGCCAGGTTACTGATCATCTCGCCCAGGGATGCGTTCTTGCCCCCCACATGCTCAACATCGTGTTTGCCGAGCTTATCGAGGGAAACTACGTACTCTACCAAGGTGATCTCTCCACTAACTGTGTTGGAAAAGCTCAGAAACCGGCGGCTCGGGGGAGCGTTGGCCGGCTGTATGGCCTGGACCTGGAAAATAAGTGAGAATGCGGGCCAATGGCGGCCGGCAAATCGCGCCTATCATATCCAGAAATACTCATTAGCTTAAGGCCCAAGGTGCAAATGAAACGATCTGCTTTCTTTATCTCCGATGGCACCGGCATCACCGCCGAAACCCTGGGTCAAAGCCTTCTGGCGCAGTTCGAAAACATTACCTTCAGCAAATTCACGCGGCCGTACATCGACAGCGTTGAAAAAGCGCGGGCCATGGTACAACAAATCAACAAAGCCGCTGAAACCGACGGTTTCCGGCCGATCATCTTCGACACCATCGTCAACCAGGACATCCGTGAGATTCTCGCAACCTCCAATGGTTTCATGATCGACATTTTCTCGACGTTCCTCGCCCCGCTCGAGCAGGAACTGACCGAGCATTCTTCCTACACCGTCGGCAAATCCCACTCCATCGGCCACAACTCCAATTACATGGAGCGGATCGAGGCGGTGAACTTCGCCCTCGACAACGACGACGGCGCCCGCACCCACTATTACGACAAGGCCGACCTGATACTAGTGGGCGTGTCGCGTTGTGGTAAGACGCCGACGTGTCTGTACATGGCGATGCAGTTCGGCATCCGTGCGGCCAACTACCCGCTGACCGAAGACGACATGGAACGCCTGCAACTGCCGGCCGCCCTGCGTGCTCACCAGCACAAGCTGTTCGGCCTGACTATCGATCCGGACCGCCTCACCGCGATCCGCAACGAACGCAAGCCCAACAGCCGCTATTCGAGCTACGCCCAGTGCGAGTTCGAAGTGCGCGAAGTGGAAAACCTGTTCCGCCGCGAGAACATTCCGCACATCAACTCCACGCATTTCTCCGTTGAAGAAATCTCCGCGAAGATCCTCGTGGAAAAAGGCGTGGAGCGGCGCTTCAAATAACCAATAAATCCATAAACCGATTCACCGGCGTGGCTTCAAGCCGCGCCGAATCCTTGCACAGCGCAAGAATCTCCCCGCTGCGCTGCCCGGTGAAACGGGTGGCCAGATTTGCCCTGAACTTGTCCTCCAGCAATGGAATGCCCTCGGCGCGACGCCGGCGATGGCCGATCGGGTATTCCACCACCACGTTTTCCGTGCTCGAACCGTCCTTGAAAAACACCTGCACCGCGTTGGCAATCGAGCGTTTGTCGGCCTCCAGATATTCACGGGTGAAGCGCGGATCTTCGACGATGACCATTTTCTCGCGCAGCACATCGATGATCGGATGGGCCTTGTGGAAATCATCCTCGTACTGCTCCGCTACCAGATTGCCGAACGCCAGCGGCACGGCGGTCATGTACTGGAGGCAGTGATCGCGGTCGGCGGCATTGGCCAACGGCCCGACCTTGGAAATGATGCGGATCGCCGACTCGTGGGTAGTGATGACGATCCGATCAATTTCATGCAGACGATTGCGTACCTGCGGATGCAGGGTCACGGCGGCCTCGCAGGCGGTTTGCGCGTGAAACTCGGCGGGGAAGCTGATCTTGAACAGCACGTTTTCCATCACGTAACTGCCGAACGGTCGCGAGAAGCTGAAGGTGCGTTTGTCTTCGGGTTTGAGCGCCAGATCGTTGTTGGTGTGGCTGAACAGAACGTCGTAAAAGCCCCACTGTCTGGCACTCAAGACGCCGGGAATGCCCATTTCGCCGCGCATCGCGATATCCGCCAGCCGCACGCCCCGGCTCGATGCATCCCCTGCCGCCCAGGATTTACGCGAGCCGGCGTTTGGTGCATGGCGGTAAGTGCGCAATGCCTGGCCGTCGGCGAACGCGTGAGACAACGCCGATAACAACTGCTCACGGTTGGCGCCCATCAGCTTGGCGGTCACGGCGGTCGAGGCGACTTTCACCAGAATGACATGGTCGAGGCCTACGCGATTGAAGGAGTTCTCCAGCGCGATCACGCCCTGGATTTCGTGGGCCATGATCATGGCTTCAAGTACATCGCGCACGGTCAGCGGCGCTTCGCCGTTGGCCAGACGCTTTTGCGACAGGTGATCGGCCACCGCGAGAATCCCACCGAGGTTGTCCGACGGATGGCCCCATTCGGCGGCGAGCCAGGTGTCGTTGTAATCGAGCCAGCGCACGATGCAACCGATGTCCCACGCCGCTTTCACTGGGTCGAGGCGATAGGAGGTGCCAGGGACTCGGGCGCCGAATGGGACGACGGTGCCTTCGACGATTGGGCCAAGGTGTTTGGTGCATTCGGGGAAACGCAGGGCCAGCAGGCCGCAGCCCAGGGTGTCCATCAGGCAGTTGCGGGCGGTGTCGAGGGCTTCGGCGGATGTGATTTTGTAGCTGAGGACGTAATCGGCGATATCCTGCAGGACATGGTCGTAGTCGGGGCGGTTGTTCAGGTCGACGTTGGCGCTCATGTTCGATTCACTCTTGAAAGTGGTTCGTTGATGGGACCTCGGTTCAGGGCTAATTTTCTTCTTATTGAAATGTGCATGGCGGTGAGAGCGAACGGGCTCGCTCTCACCGGTTGTTCATTAGAACGAGTCGCCAGGAACGCGCACGTAACCTTCCATCAGGACGCGCGCACTACGGCTCATGATCGCTTTCTTCACAACCCACTCACCGTTTTCCAGACTAGCTTCTGCGCCAACACGCAACGTCCCGGACGGATGCCCGAACCGCACCGCATTCCGCTCCACACCACCCGCCGCCAGATTCACCAACGTGCCCGAGATGGCCGCCGCCGTGCCGATCGCCACCGCCGCCGTCCCCATCATCGCGTGGTGCAGCTTGCCCATCGACAACGCCCGCACCAGCAAATCCACATCCCCGGCGCCAATGGCTTTGCCACTGGACGCGACGTAATCCGCAGGCTTGGCGACGAACGCTACCTTAGGCGTGTGCTGACGCCTGGCCGCTTCATCCAGACTGGAAATCAGCCCCATGCGCAAAGCACCGTAGGCACGAATGGTCTCAAACATCTGTAACGCTTTCGGATCGCTGTTGATCGCGCTTTGCAATTCAGTACCGGTGTAACCGATGTCTTCGGCGTTGACGAAGATCGTCGGGATCCCTGCATTGATCATGGTCGCCTTGAACGTACCGACACCCGGAACTTCCAGCTCGTCGATCAGGTTGCCGGTGGGGAACATCGAGCCACCGCCGCCCTCTTCTTCCGCCGCCGGGTCCATGAATTCGACCTGGACTTCGGCGGCCGGAAAGGTCACGCCGTCGAGTTCGAAATCGCCGGTTTCCTGGACTTCGCCGTTGGTGATTGGCACATGGGCAATGATGGTTTTGCCGATGTTGGCCTGCCACACGCGAACCACCGCCACACCGTTGTGCGGAATGCGACTGGCGTCCACCAGACCGTTGCTGATGGCAAACGAGCCGACCGCCGCCGACAGGTTGCCGCAGTTGCCACTCCAGTCCACAAACGGCTTGTCGATCGACACCTGACCGAACAGGTAATCGACGTCGTGATCGGCCTTGATGCTTTTCGACAGGATTACGGTTTTGCTGGTGCTCGAGGTGGCGCCGCCCATGCCGTCGATCTGCTTGTCGTACGGATCAGGGCTGCCGATGACCCGCAGCAACAGCGCATCGCGGGCCGGGCCGGGAATCTGCGCGGCTTCGGGCAGCTCCTTGAGGCTGAAAAACACGCCTTTGCTGGTGCCACCACGCATGTAGGTGGCGGGGATTTTTATTTGCGGTGCGTGAGCCATGGTGCTCCTTAACGAAGACATGGGACTTGAAGTCCCATGCCCACATCAGTTGATTTAAACGGCAACCGCCGACTCTTCGAGGAAGTCCTGAGCGAAGCGCTGCAACACGCCGCCAGCCTCGTAGATCGACACTTCTTCGGCGGTGTCGAGGCGACAGGTCACCGGCACGTCGACGCGTTCGCCGTTCTTGCGATGGATCACCAGCGTCAGGTCGGCGCGCGGCGTGCGCTCACCGATCACGTCGTAGGTTTCACTGCCGTCGATGCCCAGAGTCTTGCGGTCAGTGCCCGGTTTGAATTCCAGTGGCAACACGCCCATGCCCACCAGGTTGGTGCGGTGAATGCGCTCGAAACCTTCGGCGGCAATCGCTTCCACCCCCGCCAGACGCACGCCTTTGGCCGCCCAGTCGCGGGACGAGCCCTGGCCGTAGTCGGCGCCGGCGATGATGATCAGCGGCTGCTTGCGCTCCATGTAGGTTTCGATGGCTTCCCACATGCGCATCACTTGGCCTTCCGGCTCGACTCGAGCCAGCGAGCCCTGCCTGACCTTGCCGTTTTCCACGACCATTTCGTTGAACAGTTTCGGGTTGGCGAAGGTCGCGCGCTGTGCGGTCAAGTGGTCGCCCCGGTGGGTCGCGTAAGAGTTGAAGTCCTCTTCCGGCAGGCCCATTTTCGCCAGGTACTCGCCGGCGGCGCTGTCGAGCATGATCGCGTTCGACGGCGACAGGTGATCGGTGGTGATGTTGTCCGGCAATACCGCCAACGGACGCATGCCCTTGAGCGGCCGCGCCCCGGCCAGCGCGCCCTCCCAGTACGGCGGACGGCGGATGTAGGTGCTCATTTCGCGCCAGTCGTACAGCGGCGTGACTTTCGGACCGGTGTCTTCATGGATGGCGAACATCGGGATGTAGACCTGACGGAACTGCTCAGGCTTGACCGAAGATTTCACCACCGCGTCGATTTCTTCGTCGCTCGGCCAGATGTCTTTCAGGCGAATTTCCTTGCCGTCGACCACGCCCAGCACATCTTTCTCGATATCGAAACGGATGGTGCCGGCAATCGCGTAGGCCACCACCAGCGGCGGCGAAGCGAGGAAAGCCTGCTTGGCGTACGGGTGAATCCGCCCGTCGAAGTTGCGGTTACCGGACAGCACAGCAGTGGCGTACAGGTCGCGGTCGATGATCTCTTGCTGGATCACCGGGTCCAGCGCGCCGGACATGCCGTTGCAGGTGGTGCAGGCGAAGGCGACGACGCCGAAACCGAGCTGCTCCAGCTCCGTGGTCAGCCCCGCTTCATCGAGGTACAGCGCCACGGTTTTCGAGCCCGGTGCCAGCGACGACTTGACCCACGGCTTGCGGGTCAGCCCGAGCTTGTTGGCGTTGCGCGCCAGCAGGCCGGCGGCGATCACGTTGCGCGGGTTGCTGGTGTTGGTGCAACTGGTGATGGCGGCGATGATCACCGCGCCGTCGGGCATTTGCCCAGGGACGTCTTCCCACTGACCGGCGATGCCTTTGGCCGCCAGATCCGACACCGCCACGCGGGCGTGCGGGTTGCTCGGGCCGGCCATGTTGCGCACCACCGAGGACAGATCGAAGGTCAGGCCGCGCTCGTATTGCGCGCCTTTCAGGCTGTCGGCCCACAGGCCGATCTGCTTGGCGTATTGCTCGACCAGTTGCACTTGCTGGTCTTCGCGACCGGTGAGTTTCAGGTAATCGATGGTCTGCTGGTCGATGTAGAACATCGCCGCCGTGGCGCCGTATTCCGGAGCCATGTTGGAGATGGTCGCGCGGTCGCCGAGGGTCAGCGCGGAAGCGCCTTCGCCGAAGAACTCCAGCCACGCGCCGACCACTTTCTGTTTGCGCAGGTATTCGGTCAGCGCCAGCACCATGTCGGTGGCGGTAATGCCCGGTTGCAGCTTGCCGGTCAGTTCGACACCGACGCTTTCCGGCAGGCGCATCCACGACGCGCGGCCGAGCATCACGCTCTCGGCTTCCAGACCACCAACACCGATGGCGATCACGCCCAGCGCATCGACGTGCGGGGTGTGGCTGTCGGTGCCGACGCAGGTATCCGGGAACGCCACGCCGTCGCGCACCTGGATCACCGGCGACATTTTCTCCAGGTTGATCTGGTGCATGATGCCGTTGCCCGGCGGGATCACGTCGACGTTCTTGAACGCCTTCTTGGTCCAGTTGATGAAGTGGAAACGGTCTTCGTTGCGACGGTCTTCGATGGCGCGGTTTTTCTCGAACGCCTGGGCGTCAAAACCGCCCGCCTCCACCGCCAGCGAGTGGTCGACGATGAGTTGCGTCGGCACCACCGGGTTGACCTGCGCCGGGTCGCCGCCCTGCTGGGCAATCGCGTCGCGCAGGCCGGCCAGATCCACCAGCGCGGTCTGGCCGAGAATATCGTGGCACACCACGCGGGCCGGGAACCACGGGAAGTCGAGGTCGCGTTTGCGCTCGATCAGTTGTTTCAGGGAATCGGTGAGCGTGGCCGGGTCGCAGCGACGCACGAGGTTTTCCGCCAGCACGCGAGAGGTGTACGGCAGGGTGTCGTAGCTGCCGGGCTGGATCGCATCGACAGCCGCGCGGACGTCGAAAAAGTCCAGCGGCGTGCCGGGCAGGTTCTTGCGAAATTCTGTGTTCATCGGTCAGGACTCGGTCACGGTAGTTTCAAAGAGGGGGCGCCTGTGCCGGCGCCCTCCCCGGTCAGCGCTGTTCGATGGGCACGAACTTGCGCTGTTCGACGCCGGTGTACTCGGCGCTTGGACGGATGATGCGGTTGTTGGCGCGCTGTTCGAACACGTGCGCCGCCCAGCCGGTCAGGCGCGAGCAGACGAAGATCGGGGTGAACAGCTTGGTCGGGATGCCCATGAAGTGATACGCCGAGGCATGGTAGAAGTCGGCGTTGGGGAACAGTTTCTTCTGCTCCCACATGGTCTTGTCGATGGCTTCCGAAACCGCGAACAACACCTTGTCGCCCACTTCGTCGGCGAGTTTTTTCGACCAGCCCTTGATCACCTCGTTGCGCGGATCGCTGTCCTTATAGATCGCGTGACCGAAGCCCATGATCTTGTCCTTGCGTTCGAGCATGCCGAGGGTGCCCTTGACCGCCTCTTCCGGCGACGAGAAGCGCTCGATCATTTCCATCGCCGCTTCGTTGGCGCCGCCATGCAGCGGGCCGCGCAGCGAGCCGATGGCCGCCGTGACGCAGGAATACAGATCGGACAAGGTCGAAGCACACACCCGAGCGGTGAAGGTCGAGGCGTTGAATTCGTGCTCGGCGTAGAGGATCAGCGACACGTTCATCACTTTGACGTGCAGCTCGCTCGGCTTCTTGTCGTGCAGCAGGTGCAGGAAGTGGCCGCCGATGGACGGCTCGTCGCTCACGCAGTTGATGCGTTTGCCGTCGTGGCTGAAGCGATACCAGTAGCACATGATCGCCGGAAACGCGGCCAGCAGGCGGTCGGTCTTGTCGCGTTGCTCGGAGAAGTCTTTCTCCGGCTCGATATTGCCAAGGAACGAGCAACCGGTGCGCATCACGTCCATCGGGTGGGCGTCGGCGGGGATGCGCTCCAGCACTTCTTTCAGCGCTTGCGGCAGGTCGCGCAGCTTGCTCAGCTTGCCTTGATAGTCGGCGAGTTGCGCCTTGGTCGGCAGCTCCCCGTAGAGCAGCAGGTACGCCACTTCTTCAAATTGTGCGTCGGCTGCCAGTTCGCGCACGTCGTAGCCGCGATAGGTCAGCCCGGCACCGGCCTGGCCCACGGTGGACAGTGCGGTTTGCCCGGCGACCTGGCCCCGGAGCCCGGCGCCACTGAGTACTTTTGCTTCGGCCATTGTTGTCTCCAATCTTGAATTTATTAGGGAGTACGGTTGCGGCTTACTTCTTCGCCGCAAACAACGCGTCGAGCTTCTGCTCGAAGGTGTGGTAATCGATGCGATCGTAAAGCTCCATGCGAGTCTGCATGGTGTCGATGACATTCTGTTGGGTGCCGTCGCGGCGGATCGCGGTGTAGACGTTTTCCGCAGCCTTGTTCATCGCGCGGAACGCCGATAGCGGGTACAGCACCAGCGAAACGTCGGCGCCCGCCAGTTGCTCGGTGGTGTACAGCGGCGTCGAGCCGAATTCGGTGATGTTGGCCAGAATCGGCGCTTTCACGCGGCTGGCGAACAGCTTGTACATCTCAAGCTCAGTGATGGCTTCCGGGAAGATCATGTCGGCGCCGGCCTCGATGCACGCGGCGGCGCGATCCAGTGCCGATTCCAGACCCTCAACGGCCAGCGCATCGGTGCGGGCCATGATCACGAAGCTGTCGTCGGTGCGGGCATCGACGGCGGCCTTGATGCGGTCGACCATTTCCTGCTGGGTCACGATTTCTTTGTTCGGACGGTGGCCGCAGCGCTTGGCGCCGACCTGGTCTTCGATGTGAATCGCCGCCGCGCCGAACTTGATCATCGACTTGACGGTGCGGGCCACGTTGAACGCCGAGGCGCCGAAACCGGTGTCCACGTCCACCAGCAGCGGCAGGTCGCAGACGTCGGTGATGCGGCGCACGTCTGTCAGCACGTCATCCAGGCCGGTGATGCCCAGGTCCGGCACGCCGAGGGAGCCGGCCGCCACCCCGCCACCCGACAGGTAGATCGCCTTGAAACCGGCGCGCTTGGCCAGCAGCGCGTGGTTGGCGTTGATCGCGCCGACCACTTGCAGCGGATGTTCGCTGGCGACCGCATCGCGGAAACGCTGGCCTGGAGTGCTCTTGTTGGAACTCATGACTCACCTCGTTCAGTGGCTGTCTTGTTGTCGGCGCCGTCCTGGTAGTGACGGGCGATGTTGCGTTTCGAGGCGCCGATGTGACGGCGCATCAACAATTCCGCCAGCTCGCCGTCACGGTCGGCGATGGCATCGAGAATCCGGTGGTGTTCGGCAAAGGCCTGGCGCGGGCGGTTGGGCGTGGTGGAAAACTGGATGCGGTACATGCGCACCAGTTGATAGAGCTCGCCGCAGAGCATTTGCGTGAGGGTGCGGTTGCCGCTGCCCTGGATGATCCGGTAGTGAAAGTCGAAATCGCCTTCCTGCTGGTAGTAGCCGACCCCGGCCTGGAACGCTGCATCGCGTTCGTGGGTTTCCAGCACCCGGCGCAGTTCGTCGATTTCTTCGACGCTCATGCGCTCGGCCGCCAAACGGCAGGCCATGCCTTCGAGGGATTCACGGATTTCGTAGAGTTCTAGCAATTCGGCGTGGCTCAGCGACACCACCCGCGCACCGACATGCGGTACGCGCACCAGCAGGCGCTGGCCTTCCAGTCGATGGATCGCCTCGCGCAGCGGCCCGCGGCTGATGCCGTAGGTGCGCGCCAGTTCCGGCTCGGAGATCTTGCTGCCCGGGGCGATCTCACCTTTGACGATGGCCGCCTGAATGCGCCGGAAGACGTTTTCCGAGAGCGTCTCGGAATCGTCACCGCTGATCACCGGGGGATCGAGTTGATCCAGCATATTGTCGACACCTTAAAATCCAATGCGGCAAAAACTAGCGAATCAGCTCACACCAGTCAAAGGATAAATGCAGATTGTCGACAATCGTCTAATAAGCCTTCATATCAGCCCCAAGGGTTATAGACCGGCACCGGCGCTGGCGCCATAAAACCACCGTGCTAGAATGCCGCCCGCATTTGCGAGTCATTTGCACGGCTTGTCATAAAAAGCTGATAGGCACACGAAGGCGCATGGGCAGACAGGATTTCCTGATGCCA
>Ga0207713_1002200_pt1 | contig 14454 bp, 8 predicted proteins | sample KBSS64metaG_FD_184404 | JGI IMG/M metagenome (GOLD analysis project Ga0207713, IMG submission 184404) | Switchgrass rhizosphere microbial communities from Kellogg Biological Station, Michigan, USA - KBS S6-4 metaG (SPAdes) (version 2) | ecosystem: Host-associated > Plants > Roots > Rhizosphere >...
CTGCGGGTATTGGCGACATCAAAGGTTTTGCTGGCAAGCTCAAGAATAAAACCGATACCGGCAGTGGCGAAACCGCCAGTGGGACGAGCAAACACTCGCCGGGTATCGCCCAATCGCGGGGCGAATCTGAAAGCGTGGTGAAGGGTAATGGCGGCAACAACACAGAAGGTTTCAGCGCGACTAAACCATCGCGCCCTGTTCATCCAGAGCACAGGGCGGACAACACGCCAGCCGCTTCTGCTCCCGTGTCACGGGCTTCCGACGCTCCAGCCCTGCATCGACAGGCCGGCGATCAGCCAATGCGGGCGCCGGATGGGGTTGAGCAACCTTTGGCTCCCGCGAACCCTGCCGGCAATGGGGCCGGTCCAGTCGATGCAGTGAAAAAGACTCCGACACCCGGGGTGACGGACAGCGTCCTGAAAACCGCCGATAGCCAGGGGACGCCACAAACGAAACCAGATGCCAAGTACGACAGCCGTGTCATCGTGAAGCTGGAGTCAGATCCGACCACCGATCAGGCCGCCCAGCGCATCTATGACAAGCACCCGGCCAACAGCGTGCTGCTTGAGCGGGACGCTCAGGGCCAGCACACCGTGGTGGCTGGCGACCCACAAAGCGTTGGTGGCAAAACCAAGGTTGAACTGGTGGGGCATGGCGACAAAGCAGCAGATGGTTCGCCAACACTGGGTGGTCTGAAGGCCAACGAAGTCGCCCAGGAGGTGGTCAAGTTGCGTGAAGGTGCCAGCGCTCCGATTGAGGTGAAAAAAGTGACGGCCGTGGGCTGTGACACAGGCAATTGCGCAAAGGGCCCGAGTCTGGCCAACCACGTAGGGGATAAGTTACACGCGCAGGCTATCGAGGCGCCGGTCAAGGGCTATGAAGGTCCGACGGCAGTAGATGAGCACGGCAACAAGCAGCCTACAAGTGAAAGCAATCCTGATGCGTTAGGAAAAAAGCATAAATACAATCTGGCAGATGCGACCAAACGGGAAAACAGTACAAAAAACCAAGCCAATCACGAGGCTGTCTTTGACGAAACCCCTGGCACTTATCGAAAACTCGGAGAAAACTATTTATACCGTCTGGACTTTAGGCCGCCCGAGGTAGTTCTTAAAGAAGGATTTTCCGGCAGTTCCGTTTGGCGCAATCAACTATATGGGGAAAAGACGGTATATAGCTCTCATTCTGTTGCAGGGGTAGGTGCATTTGCACAACAGAGCCTTCTAGGACGCCAACCCACAGGAGCGCCCAAGAATGAAATCCGACCAGAACTAAGAGAACGGCTCTACTCTGGAGACGCCTTTGTATACAAATTTGTAGCCGACGGCCTTGAACGTACCGATGTGACGAAAAGCCTTTTTCCTTCTGCTGTGAAAAAGGATGGCAATGTTACACTTGGCGCGTTCAACAAAGACAGCCTATACTATAAGTATCACTTAGGATATTTCCCCCCGCCAAACGATGAGCTATTGCAGACGATCCATTCAGAACTGCCGACGGACCAACAAAAATTAGAGCAGCTGCGGCACGAGACCCACGAACGTGCTGTAGAAGTACATAGTCGCGACTACGTGAACGGGGCATCTCTTTACACGGATGAAGTGATCGTTAAGGGACCTGTGGACGCTAATCGAATCACGCTTTACCAACACCTTCCTCTTGAACGCCCTTACAAACTGAAAAACAGGAAGAATAAAAACTGAAGTTGATATTTAGGGAAACGTTTAAAAAGACTTCCAGACTGGTGAAAATAGCCGCCTGATCCGAACATGACAGTGAGCGCCGATAAAACAGATGATCTTCGCCGGTGCTGAGTATGCCGGCAAACGTAAGCAGCCCCCCGGAGCGTTTCCTGATCGAGATGGATCAGGACGCACTCTGGAAGGCCTGATTGCTTTGTTCGCGCCGCATTATCCGAAGGCGAAGGTGGTCGTCCGGCGTATCCGTTGATAGCGATGTTGCGGGTGCATTTGATCCGAACGGGTTCGGCTAGGGCGACCGGTGATGGAGGAGACGCTGTCCAGAGCCCTCCTCCTGCACCAGTCTTGCGGGGCTGAGCTCGGAGCGTAGTCGGCATGAGGGCCCACAGCGACCAGGATTCTGTCGACCGGATCAGTTTGACGGATGATGGCGCCTGGATGGCTAAAACTTGATGAGGTCTCGCCGTCCGAATGCCGGGCAGGTGAGTGACCATGACCTTTCGCGGAATGTTCAGTTGCCCATCAAGGCCCCGCGCCCGAGGTTCATCAGCCCTTATCGATCCTGTAGGTATGAACCCCACCAACCAATGCAATCAGCGCAGCCACGGCCGTGGCTGCACCGGTTTCCGGCTACGACAGGCGAATCGCCGAACATCGAGCAACAGATCCAAAAACCGCGGGCCTGTTTCACACAGTTCAGGCCGCAGGGCTCATGACACGCAAAAAAAACCCGTACTCCAGAGCAGAAGTACGGGGTCAAAGGGCTTCACATTGGTGACCTAGGCTGAAGCGACTTACTCACCCAAGTAAGCAGCCTGTCAGCCATCCAATGCTTGGCATAAGGTCCACGTGCCTACCTTGACGCATCGCCGGGCCTTTTTCTGTAGGGAAATACTGATTTTTGAGGCGCCACCCTGGTGCTCGCCTTCGTTGAGCGCCCAAGCCAGAGCCGCATTCGCGTGTGACGGCAATTTCAGTATTTACCTACAGACCTGCAGACCGACGCTGTGTTTAATGCGTGCAGGAATGCTGATGTCGATGCGCAAGGCCAGGGGCGGCCGATCAACACGCCTCCTCAGCCCTCAAAAAATGCCGCGACAAACGCTTTCAACAGCCACAGCAAGAAAGCCCTACAGGAACACCCCGTGATCTTCGAGTCAAAACCTCACCCTCGCGACGCGCTGGCAACAGAATTGGAAAAGCAGGTAGAAGCGTTCGTGGCCGCCGGGCATCGCATTCAACAGATCCAGAGCGGTATCGGCGGACAGGTCTTTACGGACATGGCGGCCGCCCGCCAATATCAGCTGAAAAAAGAGCGGGCCAAACTGGCACCCGCCCTGCTAAGACAGGCTCACGCCGGCCAGTCCCTGGCGCAGGCGGCGCGCAACCTGAAAATAAATTGCAATCGCGCGCTATTGATTGCCCAAGAGCATGACATTGAATTCGGCGAAGAGCTGTCATCGCATGAGTCTTGTTCAGGCACCCACAGCCGATGAAGCCTTGACTTCACTCCGCGCGCAGGGGCTGCAGGTTAGGGCATCACACTGAACCTTGCACAGGCCGTCGGGGTGTGACACTCAAGGTCGTCATCAGGGGTGCCTGATACATCATCAAACTCGCAAAACCGTGCGCTTGAACCGGCGGTCGACAGCAGCCCCCCCTCTTTCGCGTTCTTTCAACGAGCAAGGGCTCAGACCAACGCGGTTCGACATACGACTTACCCGCCAATTCGTCAGAGAGGCGCTAATCGTGCTTAGCGCTCCAGCCAGCTTTCCACGGTCTGGGCGCCATACTGCTGTTTCCAGGCCTTGAGCAGTCGATGATTGCCGCCTTTGGTTTGCACCACCTCACCGGAATCAGGATGACGGTACACCTTGATGGCGCGACGCTTGCGTTTGGATGTGGTCTCTACGACCGGCATGGCTCGCTCAGGGGCCAGCAGTTTGATAATGTCGCGCAGACTTTTACTGTACTCACCCATTAACGCTCGCAGGCGCTCTTCAAATTCCATCTCGGTGAGTAATGCCGGATCATCGGCCATGATGTCTAATTTTCGTTGCAACTGCTTGATGGCATCTTCAGTGGCGCGGTATTCGGTAATTAAAGACATAGACACTCCATGGATTCGCACTCTCAACTTTGAAAGTGCAGTACTAAAATATTAGCACGCCCTGAAGTTTTGCGAAGAGACAGCCCCCGTCATCATTGCCAGGCGCCCCCCCTCCCGACCCAGTCACGCAACTTGTGCCAGGTGCCGGCCCGTTTCCGAAACCGCCTCGTCGTGGCACCCGATGTGACAAGTTCGTCTTGAGGTCTCAATTCATTCCAGCGGGCGTCTGCCCACACCTGACTGGATAAGAATGGGGGCTCAGGCAACTTTAAGGAACCCCCTACAGAACACGCTCCCCCTCTTCGCTTACTGTTTCACGCACGGGCTGGCAGGGTGCTTGGAAGGAAGCACTTCATCTGTTGATACTGCCTCGCGGTACTGCCAGCCCCCGTTTTACCCAGCCGCTGCAAGCCGTGCCTGGTTCGCAAGTTTTTATCCCGATGGCAACGAGTCGCCCTTAAAACTTGAGTCGCCCCACACAACAAAATGTACATCCCGCAATAGACGAAGGGCAGCGATCCTGCACCCACCTGCGCCCTGTCGAGTAAAGGATCATCCGCATCCTCCTCATTGAGCCGGTAGCGCCTGCAGACGTGTCGTTAGACCCCTCACCGGCAGCTCAGGTGCGGTGGACGGTGTGTCGCTTTAAAATTAATGAACCGAGAGTCGTAACATGTTTAGCGCCAAATCGATTGCCAATTATTTTCTTGAGCTGGCCCAGAGCAGTGACCAATGCCTGAGCTCGTTGAAACTCCAGGCTCTGGTTTATTACGCGCATGGGTGGCACACAGGCTATACCGGCCGCGCCCTGCTCAACGAGAAGGTTCAGGCCGGGCCTTATGGACTGGTCATTGCCTCCCTCTACCGCGAATTCAACCGATTTGGCACCGGTCCCATTACCCGTAAAGCCCTGGACTACGATGCACACGGCGCACAAGTAACCCCATCGCCCAAGGACAAAGAGACCCAGACCCTTCTGCGCACCGTGTTCCAGAACTACGCATCGTATTCCGATACCCAGCTCACGCAAATGGCCCATGGCAAGGATACCCCGTGGGACATCACCTGGCGTGAATCCAAAGGCATGCACGGGGTCAACATTCCCCTTTCCAGGATCACGGCCTATTTCAAGGCCGCCGTGCACACCGCCGAGCAGCAGGCCGACGCGTGAACAAGGCCTACCGATCAGGCGCAAGCGATCGTTATCGCACAACAGAAAAGAGAGCGTGATGCCCTCGCACGCGTTGGCGCGAACGATACGTGTGGCCGGTCAGGACAGCCTCAAGCACGCACCGGCTTCTGGATGCGCTGCCACTGGATCACGATGACGGCCCCGGGCTCCTCGCTTTCAGGGGGCTGCCAAAGGGCTCGGCAATCGCCATGCGCAAGCGTTCAGCGTCCGGACATCCCAGAATGATCGGCTTGAGTCCGGAACGGGCGACCATCAGCGCCCTAAGGTCTTTAAGCGGCCCGCTGATGACGTTGGCCGGCGACAGAACGCTTCGGTTACGTTCTTAAATAATTGATTTGGGAGGACATGAGAAACGCTGAAATATAATTAAGCACTTGCCCACCTCGGCGACTGACGTCGTTAAGCCGCCTCTTTCCCTACCCCTTTAACCATTCGAAGGAACTCGATGTATGCCCTGTCGCCTCTCCACGCGTGCGTGTTTCGCCATGCTGATCGCCGCCCTGCCGTTGTTGTCCAACGCCGACATGTCCGTGCCTGGCTCGGCTGAAAAAGCCAAGACCGTGGTCACCGAACTGCTCAAAACAACCAAGTCCTGGGATGGCGTTGAATACCGTGCGTACCCCAAGGGCCAGCCGGAAGTGTCCATCATGCGCTACACGATCCCGCCGCACAGCGCTCTGCCATGGCATATGCACCGAGTCGTCAATGCCGCGTATGTCTTGTCTGGCCACCTGACGGTCGAACGCAAGAGCGACGGAAAATCGCTGGTGATCGGCCCTGGTGACGTATTACCGGAAATGGTCGACGCCGCGCATCGCGGCGTAACCGGGGATGAGTCGGCTGAGTTGATTGTATTTTATGCCGGCACCCCCGGTGTGCCACTCGTGGTCAAGGCCGAGTAGGTCACGCCGCCCGCAGATCGCGCCCTGCCCTGGGCGGGGGAATGTACGCTGGCCAAGGACGTTCCCCCGCCTTGATGTCAGGCCCCGCCTGTTATTTCACTACCGGCAACGCCAACCGCTACACGCCGCCCGGCCGGCCCAGCGGTTCACCTCCTGGCGATGCCAGGATCACGCCGCAAGGCCGATATGACTGGGTACTGCGATCGGAATCAGACCGTGTCATCCTGCAGAGGCAGGACAGGCGCCGTTGCAGCCCTATCAGCTAGCCGGGGAGAGTCTCTTCTGCCCTGTGCAAGCGGGCCTGGCACGCTGTCGACTTCACGCCCATAACGCAGTTCGCTGATTTCCTGATTTCCTGATTCGTAGCCGACTTGAGCGATAACAGCGGCAATGCGCGGCCGGGTGTGCTCTCGTCACAGAACAGGAAAGACTCGTCGACACGTACCACGCGGAAATAAGCCCAAGACCTTCTGGATAAAATCACGGGGGCTGAACCACCACCGCAGTCGGTCATACCGTCGATGCCCACTACGCTGCGCTCGTGACTTGAGATAAACATTCCCCTTGTCCTGGCCAGGCCGCCACTCCCACCGTTCTCACCGTTCCGCTCTTGAGGCAGAGTCCTTGCGACCCGCCATCTTGTCACGTGGCATCCAGTGAACGCAGCTAATAGGGTTACCCTGGGCTCGGCTCACCGGCGCGGGGGGTTACTGATCCTTGGGCGGGTGATCAGGGGGGGGAACAATTTTGATCTTTTTGTAAATGTAATCCTGCAGCAACATCAGCGTGGCATCGGCGCCCAACCAGCCACACAAGCCAATGATCAAGCCTGATACATCGGGAGGAATAGCCAGAGAGCGACATCCCAATAGCACCAGGTACCCCGCAAAGGCCGCACCGATACCTTGCAAAAGTGTCTCCCCCACTTTGATGGGTTGTTGAGACCCTAACCGGCGCATCATATGACCTAAGGCGCCGCCAATGGCGGCAATCACGATATACATCCACGAACGTATAAATTCATCCATTTTCTCCTCCCGTCCAAACACCAAATCTCCAGCTCGCAATATATTTTAATCAGGCCAGATCGCTCACAAGCGAAGGCACCAACTACGTGAAGTCGGGAGTCAGGCAGGCGACATGACTTCATGCTTCATTGAATAAATGATTTAACATTGTTCACCCCTCCATGACTCCTGCCGAGCACAGCAGTTTTATAACTAGCTTTCTCTGCCACTGGCAAGCCGCAAGTCTGATAGCGGAATTCGCAACGAACAATGTATCGCGGTGTAACCTGCACAAGCACCGTCCCTGTGCCGAGCTTCAAGAGAGCGCCGATACCGGCGGGGCAAAGTGTCCAGCATTGCCGCGACGGTCCGCACAGACCAACGCAACTAAAGTCAAAACCCACTGGCATTCAAAAAAGTCTGATTACAGCACTTCTAATTATCGAGACACACGCGATGGATAAGAGTCCATGGCGTTGGCTATCGTCGCAATTTAAAGTTTCAATGGAGCGCTTACGTTAAATAAATCAGAAAACCCCTACACGACACACATCAGTTTTCGCTTGACAAACGCCAGCCCTCGAGCCCAATCAAGTTCCTTGTCGACCAACTTAGCGTGTGACGGATTAAAACCCGAGACGTCTCACCATGGGCACAACGCAAGGTGCACTTGAGCACCCTATTCCCCCGCACTAACTTCCCGTTATCGTAGCCTGTTGCAGATGCGCTTTAAGCTTTTTTTGATGATGGAGCGCCTCGTGCCAAGATCAGTCACCTGCCACTTTTGAATAAATTTCCGGTTACACCCCTGCGTCACGCCTACCCAAATTGTAAAAAAATAATATCAATAAAAATAAACTATCAAGGCACACGCAGAAAAAATGTTCATACGATACGCAAACAGCGAGCGACGCCGCATAAAGGTGGCGCGCAGCCCGTCGTTGCCCCATTGAAGCTATGCATTAGCCCTCAAACAAGGGGCCTGTTATGTAACCGCGCATTGTGAGTCCTATATCAGACTCGCCTTGAATTGATAAATGTTTTTCGCTTATTAATAAACCTGCGTTGCAGTTGTGCGTGACGCCCAGCGACAACGGTGAAGGGGGAGGAAACACTTGAAGGGTCGTGCCTATTTGCAGTTGCACTATGCCGGACTCCATCACGATAAGGGAATAATAACAGTCATGTCCAGCTCTCAAAACTTAAGCTCTGACGCAGCGCCAACGCCTAATGATGTCATGGTGTATTTACGAACTTGGATAAGCAAACTAGGAACATTGAGGTGGGCAGACGAAGGTACGGCCATAGCAGGTATGGATGACAAGGCGATTATCTACATTGAAGACGGTGCATGGCAACTGCTGGTGGGTGGCCGAAAAACCATCAACTTCGTGGGCGCTGGCGGCATTGTCTGGCTTGAAAAGCCACCCAACGATTATGCAGAGGATGCCACGCAATACAAAATCATATCGAACACAAAGTATTACGAACTTCCCATTAACGCCACCTCGCTGTCCATGCTCGATCCGCGATTTATCGATGGTATCTTTGAATTCATCAGCCGACATTTAAGAGAACTCACCACCAAATGGCTAATCCAATGCACCAATGACAGTTACGAAAAAATAAAAACCTCTCTGGAATGGATCGATTCCCTGCCCCTCGTCATCAAAACCAAATTCACACTCATATGTTTTATCAATACAACAACAGGCGTTTCCCGATCCCATGCATTAGCCATCGTCAAAGCGCTTAAGGAGGGTGAATACATAGAGATGGACAGGGGCTACCTTGTTCGCATCTTAAAAAAACTGCCTTGCCGGTATTGAGGCAGCCAGCCCACCAGGGGATGAAGAGCCAGCATGACTTAGAATGATCCACGGCGCATCTGCTGCTCCAGACTCAGGGAGCGCGCGATGCGCCATTCACGCCGCCGATCTTGTTGATGCCTGCTGGAAAAGCAGCCCACTGTCGCTTGCAAGCGACGGGCTTATTCAACGCTTTAAAAATCAAGACCACCGACATATAACGATTTTCGATCCTCCCCCACCTGAAGCGTCGCCCTCCACCTCGTCACCAGACGATCCTCGTTGCAGAGGCCCGACAGAACGCCACAGACTCATTCAACAACCTTGAGCAGGTAAATCAGACGGATTGGAGCCGGGAGTGGCCGGTGACTGCCATTTCTGGCGCCTCCCATGACGTCGGTCAGGGGGCCACCTGTCGCCCCCACACTCGAAACCAGAGGGCGAATTCCACAGATTTTGCGCTGTGTAAATCAGCCCACGCGTATTATCAAGCGCGACTGAGCACCCTCTGCGCGTTTGTGAAGTCTGCGCGCCTGACGTGGGTCACTTCCGGCTCCCACAGTGGGTTTAACGGCATGTGGTATCCGCTGTTTTTCGCTGCCTGGATCAGTTCGGTCATTTGCTGACGGTTCTCGATCACACAGATTTCATCAAAAGCCCCCAGTCTGACCGGCAAGAAGAACGTGGCCGGGTAGTTGGCCGCCGCTTCGCTGGCCGGGCTCCCCGAGTCCGCGTTGTGGTGAACCACCCGTTCGCCCTCGCCGACCAGGGCCGCATTGATCACAGGAATCATCGCGGCGATATGGCGCGAGGCATTGCCGATATCGGGATCTTCCTTGCGGTAAAAGCTGCTGGCACTTTCATAGTCGTGGCGCAGTTCCGGTGCCAGGTTCCTGGGGCGCGAGTCCGTGGCCCGGTCGCTGTACCCGTTGATACGCGCCTTGAACACATCGTGCGCGACATCCGGAACCGGAAGATTGTTGTGCGCCCCCAAGTCGCTGATATGAGGTCCGATCAGAAGCAAGTCATAGTCAGCCGTCAGGGCCTTGCCCTCCCGCGTTTTCGCCAGAACTTCCAGCGGCTGTCCCTGCTGGCTGATCTGGTACAGGCCCTCGACCACACCGGGCGCGGGTGCCGCTTCGAACTCGTACACTGCGCCGCTGGGCGCGCACGCGCTGAACCTGATGCACCCCTTGGCGTCCGCCCGATGGATGTCCGTGATCAGATCACCGGCCAGCAGCGTGTCCATGCGTTCTCTGGAAATTACCAGTGCAATGGCAACGGCATGACCGTCATCGATGCATTGGCGAGTCTGCCCGTTGAATTTCTCGATACGCGCAGGGTTTGACGTCAGACAGCCCTCCAGTTTGCTGAAAGCCTGATTGACACAAATCATCCCTGCCTGGGGCCCCCAGTTGGCGCTCTTACCCTTGATATGGAAGTCTTTAGTGGGGTGGCCCTCTTCGATCAGCCCGGTCGCCACGGTTTCAACCGGACGAAAACCCATAATGCAATTGTGCTCTTTCGCGACATTCTGCAATGGCACCAGGTGACTGGGCACAATGCCTGTCCGATGCTGAACGTTTTTCATGACCTGCAACAGGTCGGGCACGGTAGTTCGGGGGGCGTCTGGAGCCATTTGGCTCTCCATGGCCTTGTTCAGCGATTCCAGGCTGGCACCGCAGGGTTGAATATGACGAAGAAAAAAATTGTTCATTCCATGCCTTAAATAGAAATAATAACCGCGTACGCGAGGAGCTGACTCCGCCGTGCGTAGCGCTGTGCCAACTGAGGCGCTTGCCTCCAATAGCGGCGGACTTTATACCGTTGGAGGTTGCAAAGAACGTGGGATAGCGCCTCCCAGGGTTTGCAACCACGCTGACTGAAATGTGCTGAAACGGCTCCTGGCCCCAGGCCGCGCTGAACGAGCCAGGTTGACCGGAGCTCTTGGCAGACACCCTTCAGGCTGCGAGTTTGAACGCCCTCACCCTGGGCGACAGGGTCATCTTCAAGAATATTAAGAAGCTTGTCGACACCTGGGCAGTTTACACCCAACTCGCCCGCCGGAAGACTCCGAAGGCCTCGGACTCACTGGTGCAGCCCTCTTGTGGCTTCTGCAGGATCTATCATTTGGTCACACTCCAGCAGGCCTGAGCGTTGCAGGTGTGGCCCTCGGTATCGTTTCGGGAGACGCAACCAGCGGTACCCGACGTATCGACGGGCTGATCACGCAAACAGGGTCTGACGGGAACCCTGGGATGGGTTGGACACTGTCTTGAGGCCTCGGCCCTAGGCGACATACAGGCACTTGCGCGGGGAGAAAGCGCCGGTGATACGTCGTACCTCTTTTATCAGAATACGGAAAGCATCTTAACCAAGACCTATGAAACCAGTATTCCTCGCCTTCGTTATCCGCCACAAGGGGGTACTTGACTCTGTGCGCCTTAACATTACGACCGGCCCTGCTGCAGTCCAGCTTTATTGGCCGTCTGTAGGTGCTCCATGGGTACCGAATTTGCACAAAAAAAGGGACGCAAAGCCCGCCGGCGGGAGGGCGATAAGTGTTTTTTTGCAAATTTTTCCTTCTTCGGATGGACTTCGTTGAAGACCCGCTTGGCCGGTACCGCACCGTTGCGGCCACACGAAGAATGTCGGAACGATTGATGCCGGTGCTCGTTTTTTCATGCCCTCACGAAGATGAAAATTCCAACGTTGACATATTCCCTGCTTAAGCCTCCCCCATCAGATTCAGGAAATCCCTACAGACGCGCCAGCTAACCCTCCTCAATCCTTAAGCCCTGATTCATGGTGCTTGCCTCGATGTGTATATCCGGGCAATGCGTTACCTCACGTTTAAGGCCTCTACCTTATGAACCACATCTATCGTCTCGTCTTCAATTCCGCCACCGGGCTGTGCCAGGTAGTCTCCGAACTGGGCAGTAAATCGCAGGGCAGTGGTACCGGCACGGGTATTGTGCTGCCACAAAAATCAGGGCTGGCGATGGTCTGCCTGCTGGCACTGGCAACGGCCAGCGGATCCGTGTGGGCGGCGCCTGGTGGGGCTGGGGACGAGGGCGGCGGCCTCATCGGCGGGGCTGGTGGGGCGACGGGGACTGCTGGGCTGGCAGGAGGTCCGGCGGGAGCACCTGATGGTATCGGCGGTGCCGCAGGCATGACTCCGGGTGGAAATGGTGGTAATGGAAGCAGTGGAAGTAGCACAGGCAGTGGTGGCGGTGGCGGTGGTGCCAACGGGACGGCGGCGGCTCCTACCGGAGGCAATGGTGGCGAGGGTGGCAATCCCCCCCCTGGCCAATTTAATGGTGGAGGGGGCGGTGGCGGTGGCGGAGATGGGTTTGTCACTGACAGCGATACCACCAATGCCGCAGCGGCGACGGGGGGCAAGGGCGGATTCAGCTACGGCGGCGGCGGCGGCGGCGGCAATGGCCTGACCGTCAGTGTACCTGGTCGAATGGTGATCAACACGGCCACCGGCACATTGCGCGGAGGCGATGGAGGGGAGAGTTCTTCTCCCAAATTGGTCGGGCCAAGTGATTCTGGAATGGGCGGAGCCGGTTTGGCGGGTTCTGGTTTGAGTGTGATCAATGACGGTCGCATAGAAGGGGGGGCGGGCGGGTTTAACGGTGCCTCATATCTCACTCCTGCTGCTGGTGGAGCCGGCATCAGCGGAGCCACCCACGTGGTCAATAGCGGTTACATCGGCGGGGGGGACTCCGGTAGCAGTCCGGGCTCCGTGGTTCATGTACGCGCCAACGCCATCGAATTCACCGGCACGGCCAATACCCTCGAAGTGCGCAAGGGCTCGACCATTGTCGGTAACGTTTTGGGCGCCGCCGGTGCCAGCAACACTTTGGCCCTGGGCGGTACGGTCGACGACAGTTTTGACACCTCGCAGATCGGCAACACTGCTCAATACCGCAACTTCACCGACTTTCAAAAAATCGGTACCAGTACCTACACCTTGACCGGTTCTACCACCGCGGTTACCCCATGGACCGTGCTCGGCGGTACCCTGAACGTTACGTCGGACGCTAGCCTCGGCGCGGCCAGCGGTGCTCTGACACTCGACGGCGGCACGCTGCACATCGACGAGGTCACCATAACCCACCCGGTGATTCTGGGAGCAGCGGGGGGGACAGTCGACACCATAGCCGACGGTGATCTGCATGGTGGGACCTCGGGGCCGGGTGCGCTGACCAAAACCGGCAGCGGCACCTTAGGGCTCACCGGCGCCAACACTTATAGCGGTGCCACGCATGTGGTTGCAGGCGCAATACGGGTCGATACCGTCAACACCCTGAGCGCCAACTCGGCACACACCGTGGACAGCGGCGCGTCGTTGGTTCTTTATAAGGATCAAACCATCGGATCCCTGGCCGGTGCCGGTACGGTGAGTCTGGGCAATTCTTTTACTCCGGCCGTGAATCTGACCACTGGGGGCGATGGCACCAGCACCACGTTCAGCGGGGTGCTGTCGGGGCCGGGCGGTTTGACTAAGGTGGGCAGCGGCCGTTTCGGTCTGAGTGGCGCCAATACCTACAGCGGCGCCACCCAGGTGAACGGCGGCACCCTGGCCATCTCGTCGGACAACAACCTGGGGGCGGCCAGCGCGCCGCTTATCCTGGATGGCGGTACCCTGCAAAACACGGCCAGTTTCTCCACGGCGCGTGCGGTGACACTGGGCGCGGCCGGTGGCACCGTCAATACCGATGCGGCCATCACCACCGTGATGTCCGGGGTGATCTCCGGGGCGGGTGCGTTGACCAAGACCGGCGCTGGTGCGCTGAACCTTAGCGGTGCCAACACCTACAGCGGCGCCACCCAGGTGAGCGAGGGCACCTTGGCCATCTCGTCGGACAACAACCTGGGGGCGACCAGTGCGCCGCTGATCCTGGACGGCGGTACACTGCAAAACACGGCCAGTTTCTCCACGGCGCGCGCGGTGACCCTGGGCGCGGCCGGTGGCACCGTCAATACCGATGCGGCCATCACCACCGTGATGTCCGGGGTGATCTCCGGGGCGGGGGCGTTGACCAAGACCGGCGCTGGTGCGCTGAACCTTAGCGGTGCCAACACCTACAGCGGCGCCACCCACGTGGCCGCAGGCACGCTGCAGGCCGATGCGTTCAACACCCTGAGCGCCGCCTCGGCGCACACCGTGGACAGCGGTGCGACGCTGGCCCTTAACCAGGATCAAACCATCGGCTCCCTGGCCGGGGCCGGGGCCGTGAATTTGGGCGTCGCGAGTCTGACCACCGGCGGTGATGCCAGCAGCACGGCTTTCAGCGGGGTGCTCTCGGGCACCGGTGGATTGATCAAGACCGGTGCCGGCACGCAGACCCTGAGCGGGGCCAACACCTACAGCGGCGCTACCCAGGTGAACGAGGGCACATTGCGTGCCGCAGCGGCCGACACCCTCAGTGCGACCTCGGCGCACACGGTGGCCAGCGGTGCCACGCTGGACACGGGCGGCTTCAACCAGAGCGTGGCGGCACTGACCAACAGCGGCACCGTATCGCTGGTCGGCAGCGCACCGGGCAGCACCCTCACCGTCACCGGCCCCTATGTGGGGCAGAACGGCGTATTGCGTCTGGGTACGGCGTTGAGCGACAGCAGCGGCGTGAGCGATCGTCTGGTCCTCAGCGGTCCTGGCGCGACCGCCAGCGGCCAGACAACGCTGCAGGTCGTCAACCAGCAAGGCCTCGGTGCCCTGACCT